>QMCD01000555.1_pt1 | contig 25787 bp, 24 predicted proteins | sample 1821841 | NCBI WGS metagenome assembly QMCD01 (sample SAMN01991225, study PRJNA193472) | Termite gut metagenome, whole genome shotgun sequencing project. | isolation source: worker | host: Macrotermes natalensis | reverse complement strand
CGGCCGGGTCCATGCGCATCGCGCTCGACCGCAAGAGGCGCAGGGAATTGCAGCAGAAAAAGGGTGGAAAAGGCATCGAACAGCCGGAGGAAATACCGGCACAGGAGTTGGTTCATCTGTAAAAACTACCATGAGGTGTAATCGTATGTCGAACACGCGCAGGAAACACCCACGACATAAAAAACCATGTCCATCATCAAAGCGGCGGCCGCGCAGGCAGCCGCTTTCATATTCGCGCAAAGGCCGCAGGAAAGGAGCCCATCGTGCCATTTATCCCATTCACCGAAGAACAGAAGCTCAAAGCCGCCTCTGTTGATTTACCATCCTTTTTACGAACACAGGGGGTAGAACTGGAACGGTCCGGCCACGAGTTCCGTTTGCAGAGCGACCCTTACATCACAGTGAAAGACAACCACTGGTACGACCAGGCCGAGCAGCGGGGCGGGAACGCCATTTCCCTGGTTCGCAGAATGTACAACATGGATTACCCTGATGCTGTGACCATGCTGCTGGAAGGAACATCCGCGCAGCCCCTTGCACTGCATGGCCAGCCCAGGGAAAAACAGCGGAAGTCATTTGAACTCCCGCAGCGGCATACGGACCAGCGGCGGGTTTACGCCTATCTGATCAAGCATCGCCAAATCCCGGCAGACATCGTCACCCATTTTGTGAAAGCGAAGATGCTGTATGAAAGTGCGGAGCCATCCAAGGATGGCAAATCCGTTTACCATAACGCTGTGTTCCTTGGCTGCGATGAAAAAGGGCAAGTGCGCCATGCCCACAAACATGGCTTGAACACATTCGGCGCCAGCTACAAGGGTAGCATCGGCGGCTCCGTACCGGAACATAGTTTCCACTATACCGGGGCATCGAAAAACCTCTATGTGTTCGAGGCCCCCATCGATTTGCTTTCCTTCATTGCCTTGCATCCTGATAACTGGCAGGAGCACAGCTATGTTGCCCTATGTGGAACATCCCCAAAGGCAATGCTTCATCAGCTTGCATCGAACCCTGCTATTACCAACGTGTTTGTATGCCTGGACAACGATGAGCGTGGAATGGCCGCGGCGAAAAAGTTGCTCCAAATTTTGGAGCAGCGGGATGGCATTGCTGTCAGCGCCATCTTCCCCCGGTATAAAGATTGGAATGTGGATAGGCAGATACTATGCCGTGCCGGACCGGAGGTCGGCCAGACACAGTCTTTGCTCGGTGTTGCACTTGGGATGAAGATGATGTGATGTACAAAGGCTGAGCAGATGCCAGTCTGCATCAAGTTCGCTACCAGCAATCAATGGCTGCACCACATGGGCCACTGGACCGGGGAGAAAAGCACGACTGGTACTAATTGATGATAACGATATAGAACAATGATGACACAGCAGAGCCGCCGATGAAACCGGCGGCTCTGTTGATTGCTGTTACTTGCCTGCGTCGCACCTTTGAAGTATCGAGCGGGCATAATTCTTTACATTTTCGATATCCTTTTTATTGGGACGCTTCTTATTGATGCGTCCCCACGCTTCACCCTTGCAGACGAAGGGGTCTCCAGCCAGGTTAAGCCCTTGCCTTTCAACCAGTATCTTTAGCGAATCACCAATCGATACCATATCCCCACAGGTAGCGAAAAGCGCCACGTTCTTCACCATGCTGGCATCCAGGCTGTTGATGAACAGAATGACACTGGCATCGGGATGGCCATAATATATACCATCACCAATAAACATTAAGTCTACAGCGGATTCAAGCCCAATAACATCCTTGCCGAGCTCTTCCGCCTTACAGGCGGTCTCTTCCGCGATTGCTGTGGCGAGCGCCCTGGTATTGCCGGTTGACGAATGAAAAACCACTTTGATGTTAAAAACAATCACATCCTAAAACTATGTGCTTGGACGCAGTATCGCCCGAACCAGATAGCGTACATTGTGCTGCAATACGCTTCGAGATAACTTACCATCCTTGACGGCTTGCAGAAGAATCCTACTGTATTTCCTACTTCCTTCCGTTAGCCAGCAGTTACCCGCTTTTACCATTTCCACCGGGTCTACCGTATCGTAAGTTCCCCAATCGGTCATGATAGGCCCATCGAAGCCCCATTCACCTCGAACCAATCGCTGCAATACATCGGCATTCTCCGCAGGATAGATACCGTTGACACTATTGTAGCTGGTCATCACACAGCGCGGCATCTGTATGTTGGTTGCCACTTCAAACACACGGTAGTATATTTCCCGCATCGCCTGTTCCGATACGATGCTGTGACTGCCCTTGCGCGAGGTGTCGGAGTTGTTGCAGAATAGATGTTTGTACGTACAGCCTGTGCCGGAATCAATAAGCCCTTTTCCGTGATATCCTGCCATCGTGCCCGCCAGCATGGGATCCTCCGAAAAATATTCTGGATGTCGACCATTTAATATATTCCGGTGTATGTTCATGCCGGGCCCCAGGTTGATAGCAATGCCATTCTCCTTGGACTCCTCGCCTATAGCCATGCCCACCTTGTGCGCCAGTTCCTTGTTGAAGGTGGCCGCCATGACCGTACTGGAAGGGAATCCAATGTTTGGACGCTTGATGTTCAGCCCGGTATTGCCATCAGACACACGTATTTGTGGCAATCCGTACTTGCTCAGCTTGATGGTCTTGCCGGCGCTGCCATCGTCCCAAGGCATATACCAGTTGGCACCGCCACAAACATTGAGCAGGCACAGCTCTTTGTCGCTCATTTGGGCAACGAACGCGTCCAGCAGTCTGGGATCGTCCTGAAGCATCTGATAGGTGATTTTCTTGGCCTGCTCTGCTTTTAGCGGCGCGGGGTCATAAATGGGACGCGGCGCAGAAGTTGTGTGCCTTTGTTCCAGCTTAACCATTTTGGAATCTTCCTGCACGTAGGGAAGCTCCCTGGTCATTCTGTGAAACTGCTCAATCGGTGGGTTGATATGCTCCACCGTTCGTAAAACCTGAGATTCAGCCAAATCGAAAGCATCAACTTCAACCGAGTTTTGCAAAGAATTGCCACAAAAAATAGTGTAGTGGCCTTCTTCTAAGATATAGCTTGCGTCTTTCTCACGGAAAGAAGCAAAAGACATCCTGTCTGCAGCCAGTTTTATCGTTTGTGACTCGCCGGGTTCCAGCAGCCCGGTTTTCTCGAATGCAGCCAATACCCGGTTTGCCTTTTCCAGCGTTCCATCCGGCGCATGGATGTATAGCTGCGCCACTTCCTTGCCTGCGGCCATCCCGTGATTGGTGATTCTCACATTCGCCGAGACCTCCTCTCCGTCGAAGGATGCTCCGAGCGGCTCTATCTCAAACTCCGAGTAACTCAAGCCATGGCCAAAACCATAAGCGACCGGCTGCTGAAAGGTATCGAAGTAACGGTATCCCACATAGATATCTTCTTCATAGTACAGTAAGACGCCTTTGTCCTTTTCGCCGGGGACCTTGTCCTCAGGCCCGAAATTGATAAAGTTTTTCGCGGATGGATAGTCGTAGTAATCAAAGGCCCAAGTGTCCGGCAATTTTCCGCTCGGATTCGTTCGTCCATCCAGAAGCTCCACCAGCGCGTATCCGGCAGCCTGGCCGGCAAAGCCTGTGTATATCACTGCATCAACACCATATTGATTCACCCAGCCCATTTCGATGGGGTATCCGGTGTTCAGAATCGCGAGTGTTTTGGGGAAAGCTTCGCTGACAGCCTTAATCATTTGGTGTTCTTCATCTGTTAGATAGTAGCCGCCCTTGACCGGCTTGTTGTCCATAAACTCACCCGAAGTGCGGGAGATAAACAGCACTGCCGTATCGCTGACATTTTGTGCTTTCTGCATCTGCTGTGGTGACGGAACAGGGTCTTTTAGCCCTTTGTAAAGCCGGCACAGGGTTGTATTGACGGAAAAGCCACTGTGCTCTTGCACCGCCTGATGGAAATTGGATTGCCACCGCGGGTTGATAAGGCTTGCCCCGGTGGAGGTGTTGCGGAACATATGCTGCGCCGCGCCGAAGCAGTTTAGCACTGCATTGGCGGCCAGCGGCAAAACGTTGTTCTTGTTTTTCAGCAGCACCATGCCTTCCCGTGCAGCCTGCAAAGCAAGTTCATTATGTTTCCTGTAGGCAGGATCCTGCTGGCGGCGTGGCAACGTGCGGAAACGGAAGCTCCGCTCTTTGAATGGCGTTCCATCCGCGGCTACAAATTTAGACAGGGTGAGCGTGTATTCGCGGTCATATTCATTGGCAACCTCGCCCACCGGAATCATCAGGCAGTTCAGCTTTATGATGGAATCCATCAAAAAACCAACACCCTGAGAAACCACAACACCGTCGACCAACGCCACTCCATACCCATCTTCGGCCAGCGGCTTGCTCGTGCGCAATGTTAAGGCATACGGTACTTTGGCGAACGCGCTGTATTTACCCTCAATCTGGTCGAGATTCAAGGTCTTTCCCATCAAGGAAAAGGATGCTTTTTTCATGATGTACACTCCCTAACTCAACTTACAGCTGTATGCATGCTTGCCGCTGGACAAATTATGCGTTTCCCCATTCGGAAGCACCAGATTGCATTCAGTGGAGACTGGCACCTGCACGGAAATCTCAAAAATGCCATCCTTTATCGTCCAATCTGCCGACGCCAGGCCAAAAGGTGTTTGTATACCGGCGTGCGCCTCGGTCAGCCCGCCACCGGGCATGGGGGCCACCGTAAAGGTTTGATACCCGCCACTGACCGGCTCAATGCCTGCCACACGGCGGTACAGCCAGTCACCCACCGCGCCGTTGGCATAGTGATTAAAGGAGACCATGCCGCTGTCGTCTCCAGCGTTTGCACCCATATTCACGGTGCCATCGGGCCGCAAGGCATCCCATCGCTCCCAAATCGTGGTGGCGCCGGCCTTGACGGCGTACAGCCAGCCGGGACATTCTTGTTGCAGCAGAACACGGTAAGCATCCTCCAGATGCCCATTGTCGGAAAGGGCAAACAACAGGTAGGGCGTCGCCGGGAAGCCTGTGCCCACCGTATAGTTGCATTTTTCCAGCAACCGGGTCAGATTATCCGCCATGGCCACGGTCTCGTCGCTTTCAGTCATACCAAAATGCAAAGGCAGCACATAAGCTGTTTGAAACTCTCTTTTAAGTTTACCGCAGCTGTTGGTGAGCACTTTTCTATATGCCCGAATGATTCTTTGGCGCATTTTCTCATATTGCGCGGCATCTTCCTGCCTGTCCAGCAGACGAGCAATTTTGGCCACTATGCCGCATGAGTTGGCAAAGTAGGCGGTGCCTACCCATTTTGCTTTGGTGACCCATTGCATAAAATCACCGTCGGGCGCGCACCAGTCACCAAAATGGAAAGGCCATTGCCAGATGTACCGGCTGTTCGGCCCCAAAGCAAGAAACCCGGCCCACCACTTGGCCGCCTTGAGAAACCTTTGCATGGTGGGGTACTGGCGGGATAGTAAACCAATATCTCCCCGGGCCAAATACTCGGCCCAGGGCACCAGGATGCAGCTGTCGCCCCAACAGGAACTTGCCATGACAGCCCACTCATCACCCTGCCTGGGAATGACCATAGGCAGGCCGCCGCCCGGCCCCTGCTCGGCGGAAAGATCGCGCAGCCATTTATCAAAGAACTGGCTCATGTCGAAATTGTAGCACGCGGTGGATGCAAAGACTGCGGCATCCCCGGTCCAGCCCATGCGCTCATCCCGCTGGGGACAGTCGGTGGGAATATCTACAAAATTGGACAGGCCGCCCCAGCGGATATTCTCGTTCAGCTTGTTGAGCAGGGGTTCCGAGCAGGAAAATTCGCCTGTGGTCTCCAGTTGAGAGTGTAAGACAAAAGCGGTCAGATTTAAATGTTCGGGTGAAATGCCACGCACACCTACATAGCGGAAACCCATGTATGTAAAGCGGGGTGAGTAGACCTGCGCCCCATTTTCACAAATACAGGTAGCGGTCGCTTTCGCTGTGCGCAGTGGTTTTACGAACAATTCACCCTCTACCAAGACCTCTGCATGGCGATAGATTACTTCCTGGCCCTGTTCCGCCTGCGTAATATCAGCGCAAATTACGCCTGAGAAGTTTTGGCCAAAATCGTAAATGACTTCGCCGCTGGGTGCCGTTTCGCGGCTGATCGGTGTCATCACCCGCTGCGCGCGCACTGGCATACCATATTGCGCAAGCAACCGGGGCGCTTCACGTGGAGCCGTCAAACTCACTTGCCTCCAACGCGCCTTACTGCCGTCATAAGTCGCGTCATAGGTTTCACCGTCATACCACTCCGCCAGCCGATACGGGCTGTCTTCTGTGACCTCCCAGCTTTCGTCCGTGAAGATAACCTCGCTGGTACCGTCAGCGTATTCCAGATGCACCTCGCACAGAAAAGCCTGCCTGTCGCACGATAGTTGGCTTTTGCGCTTCATGGTGAATGCGCCGGCCGCCCATCCGCCCGCCACAGTGGCCTGCAAATGGTTTTTTGCCCCCAGCAGTGGCAGCAAATCGTATGTTTGGTACTGAATTTGGTGCGCGTAGCTGGTAAAGCCCGGCGCAAAATAATCCTTGCCCACTTTCTGGCCGTTGACGGTCAGCTCGTATATCCCCAAAGCTGTTGCGTTGACCCACGCGCGCCGCAAGCCTCCGCGCATGGAGAAGGACTTGCGGAACACCATTGGCAGGGGCGATTGCCCGGCTGGAAAGTTATACGCGTTGTCTGTGACCCAGCGCCCCTGCCATGGCGTGTCCAGGCGGCCAGTCTCGAACACGGCTTCCCGCTCTGCCACATCGCCGCTGGTGCCTGTTGCATGGATTTTTACGGTATAGCGGGTAAAGGGTTTCAGCTCTCCGCCATAAAGATTATTCAGTTGGTCGTTTGTTTCAAGACGCCAGCTTCCGCAGCTTATTACAGCACTGGCCAAAGCTTCACCAGGTTTGTCCGAATCCAGGGCAAAGCGGATGTTGGGCCTTTCATCTGTCACACAATCGTGTGATAAATGCCCGATTTGAATAGAAGTGATACTTAACATAATGTTCCCTCCGCACACCCTGTTCAGTGATGGCTACTTTTTCTTTTTTGCCATTTTTGCCGCCAGTTTCTTTTGGTACCGAGCCTCTTCCTGCGCAAAATCCAGGCCCTTCTTCGCACATTTTTCTTTCAGCTCTTCAATACGCTTTTCCTCAGCGCGTTTGTCCAGCTCCACTTGCTCCATTTGGGCTTTTTCTTCGGGGGAGATGTACACCTCGCCCCGCGCCTCGGCTTCGGCCTTGTGACGAGCCACGATATCCGCCTGCATCCGGGGCAGCTCCTTTTCCACCTTGTAGAACATCAGCAGCAGAATGATAATGGCGAAGCCGATGGCCGGCACCATGAAGATCCCCCAGGTAAACAGGCTTTGCACCGCGGGGTTTTGCGTGACCAGGCTGCCATCCGCCGCCGGCGGGACATACCCGGTAATTCCCAAGCCAAGGTTGAACAGGCCCGCGCTTATCCCAACTGCCACGGTGCCAATGACACTGTATATCGAGGCGGAAAAGCCGTCGCAACGAAAACCGTTGAGCCATTCAACATGATCGAGTGAGTCTGCCAGCATGCCGAGCAAGGTATACGTTATGGGCAGGGTGCCGATTGATTTGAGGAACAGCCCCACAAGCACGATGACCATACTGCGAGGGCTGGAAAAACTGATGATACAGCCGATGATACCAATTATAAAACCGACAATCATCACATTGCGCTTTCCGAACTTTTTCACCAGTGGCCACATTGCAAAGATGCCCAGTCCCAATGGGAACTGCCCCACCACATTCAGAAGCATCAGGGTGGTTCCATCATTGTAAGTGCCCATAACCCAATTGCTGTAATAGATAATGCTTGTCGCCTGGAAGTTATTGTACAGCTGGTAAACAACCACGATTCCGATGATTATCAACCAGTATTTGCTGGAAAAACAGCCCTTGATCTGTTCTTTGATGGAATGCGTTTTTGTCTCTTCAGGCAAACCCACCGTCTCCTCGGTGACCCGCTCCCGCGTAAAGTAGTATTCCAGCATCACCGCGGGCAGCGCCAGTATGGACAGTACGCACATCACCGTTATCCACTTGCTCTGATCCACCCCGATGGCAGGCAGTATGAATACAGGGAACAGCAGGGTGACAATGGCGCCGGGCAGCATGGACTGCCCCACCGAAGAAAGCATCGCAAGCGTGTCTCGCTGTTTGCTGTTGCGGGTAGAAAGCGGCACCATCAAGGTGTGGCTGATATTGTACATTGTGAATGCGATGCAAAAATAGAAACTGTAGCTTACAGATACCCAAATCACCTGAACCGTAGTGCCCGCGTTGGGAACCGTAAAAAGTAAGATGGCGGATATCACCAACAGCGGGCCGGATATCAAAATCCAAGGCCTGGCTTTGCCCTGCCTGCTATGGGTTCGGTCGATGATCCACCCCATTATTAGGTTCGTTATAGCATCCAGTATTTTGGATACGATTGGCAACAAGGCTAAAAACATGCCTCCCGCAATGGGGGTTAGATTTAAAACATCCGTGTAAAACATATTCAGGTAGCTTTGGCCGGATATATAGAACATCGTCATAACGAACGCCGGCCCGGCAAAATATCCAAGCCACCGCTCGGGATTTGTGATATTTGCCGATTTTATCCGTGAATCAAATACTTTTGATGAGAGTAACCCTTTTCCCAGTCTGGACATAATATTCTCCTCCTGTTGATTTCTTCCATTCCCGCATCAAGCGATTGTGTTTTTTCTTAGTCAACAGCTATCACAGCCTGCGCCGCTGCAAGCCCGCCCCCTTTCACCACCACGGTGCAGTTACCAATACCTGAGACACGAACCACCGCGAGTGCGCGTCCATAATAGGTGGTAAAATGTCCACTGTTGTAGCGTTCCTCCGTCCGTGGGTTTGCACTGCCAAATGCCAATAGCTCACCGCCATCCACACTGGCCGAAAGGGTCATATCCGCGTTGCTTTCCACAATCCCCTTTTTATCGCACAGCTGCACCGGCACATAGACCACCTCGCCAGTGCAGACGCGCTCCTTTTCCGGCTTAATCTCAATATAAATGTCCTCCATGGCCGAGGTGAGCTCATTCCGGCCGGTTTCACGCCCGGCTCGGTCATATGCAACAGCTGTCAGCGTTCCGGGTTTGTATCTTGTCTTAAAGGTAGCCCTGTAGTTTTTTACTGCTTTCTTTCCCCGGCGCTTGCCATCCTGCAACAATTCCACCTCATAGGCATCCGTGTATACTTCAATCGTGGCGCTGTTTCCCTCGCAGCCTCGCCAGGCCCAACTTGCCACGGCATTGGTGCCGCGCCACACCGATTTGGTGACACGGACACCGGGGTGACTCGGTGGACGCACCCCGATGTAAGGCTTATCCCGCAACCCCCAAACCGTGGCAGCGTAAGCTGCTTCTGCGCCGGCGTTGCCCAAAATGTCAATGGCGCCGGTATCCGCCAATAGCCAGGGAAATGGCTTTTCAAAGCCGCCTTCTTTGTTGTAGTTCCATCCGCCGCAACCGGCTTCCCCTATGTAGTCCCAGCCGGTCCACATGAAATCGCCCACAAGGTAAGGCAGTTTTTTCACCATTCCCCAGTTTTTGGCAATATCCATTGGAAAAGTTTCGCTGCCATAAAGAACGCGCCCGGGGTTTGCCCTGCCTTCCTTCGGATATCGGCCCGACGAATAATTGTACCCTGCGATGTCCAACATATCGAGCATCGGTTTCGTAACCTTGTTTGCGCCTTCGGAATTGGCCATTTTGTTCATGCTGGGGCCCACGAAAGTCGCAATCATGTTGAAAAACAGGCTGCCTGACGCTTTCTGCTCATCCGTACTTCTGCCGCCCTCTTCTTTATAAATGCCGCGTCCTTTACTGGCATTGTGAATCAAAAACAGATTAATGCCGGCGGTAACCGCACGGTTCTGATCCAGCGAATGAATATACGACACCATCTTGCCGGCCAACTCTATTCCCTTTTGTTGGTATGGCTCGGCCACCTCGTTGGCGATGGAGTACATAATGACGCTTGGGTGGTTGAAATCACGTTCCACCATGGCCTTGATATCGTACTCAAACCAGTCCATAAAACGGTCAGCGTAGTCATACCGGCTTTTGCGGGCGTACCACATATCCCAGGTTTCATCTATCATATATACGCCGTATCGGTCGCATGCCGCCAGCATGGCCTTTGAAGCGGGATTGTGGGAACTGCGGATGGCGTTGTATCCGGTTTCCTTGAGGATGCGAACGCGGCGTTCTTCGCTTTCAGCATAGCATCGGGCGCCCAAAATCCCATTGTCATGGTGTACACAGGCGCCTCGCAGCAATGTTTCTTTTCCATTGATAAACAAACCCTTGTTGCTCCACTCGACCAGCCGTATGCCAAAGGGTTCAGTGGTTTCATCTACGATGCTTTCCCCATTCGATAGCACGGCACGGCATTGGTAGAGCGCCGGGCTGTCCTCGCTCCAGAGTTGCGCATTCGGAATGTCAAGTTCCACGCTGTCTCCACGCCCGCTTGCAACTACCCGCCCCGCGAAAAGTATTTCTATGTCGACTTCGCCCCCTGTATGGGCAGTATCCACACGAATGCGCGCAGGGTTGTATGAAAGGGTAGATACCTGAACGCCCTGATGACGGATGTGATGTTCGTTCGCAATATGCAGCCACACCGGGCGGTAGATGCCGCTGCCTGTATACCACCGGCTGTTGGGCAGCTTGCTGTTGTCCGCCACAACGCGGAGGGTATTCTCACTGCCAAAATGCAGCCAATCACTCAGGTCTATAACAAAGGGGCTGTATCCATAAGGACATCCGCCAACTTGCTCACTGTTCAACGTGACGACGCTGTTTTGATAAACCCCCTCAAACTCGACAAGCACGCATTTACCGTCCCAGTCCTGGGGAGCAAAAAAGGTCTTTTCATACTCATAAACGCCACCGGGAAAGTAGCCTGTCGATGGCCCGCCGGGGTTGTCGGCAGCGCGCTCTTCCAATATCATTGCGTCATGCGGTAGGATGACCACCGTCCGTTCATCACTGCCCTGCTTGTGAAATATCCAGTCATTATTGAAGCATTGCTTTTCCATGCCATATCCTCACGAGTTACCTATCTGATTTTGATTACCGCGCCAGGAGCTACCCCGCATTCGTTGAACGCATCCACCGCGGCATAGTAACTGCTGCCTTTATTCACCGTGCTAAGGTCAAGCTCGGTTTTTTTATGCACTTGCCAACTGGCATATAGCTTGTCCGGCTGGATTCCATAGCGCACATTGTAGCCAATGGCGCCCGGTGATGGTGCCCAGGAGAGGATTATATTGAGGTCGCCTTGCTGCTTAACCTGAACGGCGTTGACCGCTTGTGGTTTTTTGCCTTCCTGTGTTCCAAACACTCTCAGACCACTGATGGCAGGGACGCCACCCATCGGTACCTGCATATTGCTCACGCGCAAGTACCTAAACATCAGCGGTTTTTCAAGCACAATGAGGTCATGGGCGTAATCGGTATCAGTGTTTCGGCTGTCTTTCAGAGTCACCCAGCTCTCGCTGTCCAACGAGCCTTCCAACAGAAAGCGTGTTCGCTGTGTTTCAGTTATAATCAGCCGACGGCCAATGTTTTCCCGGCGCATTTCCTTTTTGCGCAAAGGGGGCATAGGGAGCTTATGGTCTGCAAAGTTTAACTGCACCATGTAAACCGTGGCCTGGCATCCCAAGTCCAACTGATACCACTCATCGTCATACGCCGTTTTAGCCGCCCACCATGTGCGGATATCCTCATTCATGCCTTTTTCTGGTTCGTAGCCCTGTTGGAAAGAGGAGGCGCTGGCGCTTTTTCCATAGGACAGCAGCATCCATTCCGGCTGTGTCCTGTCCATATCGGCACGTACGCCATCAGGCAACGCAAACGGATAATCCGCGAAGTTCTGGTTACAATGCAGCAGGCCATCCGTATCGAAATCGCAGGGAAACAACCCGACACGCCGCTCGTAATTATCTGTGGCGCTGACGCGCATGGTAGAGGTGTGCCACCAGTTGCCCGCCTTATCCTGGAACGTACTGCCGTGCCCAGCCGCGGTGATGAAGCCACCTGGTTTTGAGGAAAAGGGGTTGTGCGGCTGGTACTCGAAGGGGCCAAGGGGGCCTTTGCCAATATACACACCATCACTGTATACGTTCAGCTCTGTGCCTGGTGTGGCATATTGCATATAGTATTTGCCATTGTGCTTTGTCATGAAAGCGCCTTCGATACACGGCTTTGTACCCAGCGCAAAACGGATAATGCGTTCGCCCATATTTTTTGGGCGGGCCAGTTTGTTGTTTTCCCCGCCACGCTCCCAGCCATGCTCTGCTTCGTTTTCGCCCAATATGGCTACCTTCGTTCCTATTGGTTCCAACGAGGTGGGATTCAACTCTATCCCCCAAAGCGGCTGCCTTGTTGTGCAGCCCCAGTAGAAAAATACACGGCCATCGTCATCACAAAAAACATCCGGGTCCCAAAACTCAAGAGAGGCAGATACCGGCTTAAATGGCGTTTTCAATGGATTTTCGCTTCTGTAAAAGGTGCATTTTTCACCGCGTTTGGAGGCGCTGAATACCACAGCGCCGCCTATCTCACGCACGTCGGGCGCATAGTCATAAAAAGGCAGCTCCGGCGTTTCCTTGAAATCCCAATTGTGCAAGTCATCCGAATACCAAAAGCCGCCGGACATGGAAGCAAATAAAAAGTAGGTGTTCTTAAAAAGCAACATGGTTGGGTCGGCAGCTTCCCGAAACACCCCGGTGCCCAACGGCCCTTTTTTGATTTGATACCTGTATTCCAAGTTCAGTGGATTGCATAGTATTTTATCCATAAGCCACCTCACAAAGCATATTTCCCAATTCTTCTACATACTGGGCTACTTTTTTATTTGAGTATATACATGACCGCCCTTGTGTTATATTAGCAGATTGACTTTTTTTACATATAATTGACTAATGGCGTGAAAAAAGCATAATTATAGTAATGGGGGTGCCGCTTTGGACAAAACCTTTTTCTTACTGGAACGATTCCACCGGGCTCTTGATATTCCGGTATACTATCTCAGCCCAAATGGGGATGTGGTGCTGCTCAACTGTGGGCATCAGACTGACGCCCAGCAAGCAAAAAACCAATTTGAGTTGCACCGGCGGCTTGTAACCAGCCGAGGGAGCGGGGTAAAGCCCATCTTCCAATTCGAAGAGGGTTCGCTGTACAGTTCCTTTCTTGATAGTCTTGGTAACTGTGTGCTGCTGGGGCCAGTGCCAAACAGCAACATGGCGTCCTTTGGCGCCGCGCTGACGATGCTGTATTGCGCCATGACAGGGGATATGTTGACCGAGACCCAGGTGGCGTTACTCACACCGGATGAAACAGATACGCAGACAGGCGATGTTCGCTTCCAAAGATATCTGCTGGACAGCGCGGAGGAAGAAAAAAACCGGTTCACCTATGCCGAGGAACTTGAAATCATGGAGTTGATAGCGTCCGGCAATGTGGAGGCGATATCGGATATGTTTTCACTTGCAGCAATGCGCTTGCCGCAAGAACGTGTTGGAAAACTTGCGGATCAACCGCTCAAGAACTTTGAGTATATCGTCTGCACCGCCATTGTATTGGCATCCCGCGCCGCGCTGAATAGTGGACTGGATGGCAACGTATCCTACTCGATGGCAGAGATGTTTTTGCAGCGGCTTGCAAAGTGTGATAGCTTTGAGAGCATGGTACACCTTCAAAAAGATGTTTTTCTCGGCTATGCGCGCCGGATGCGGGAACTAAAAAAAGAGCGCAGTGAACGCTCATATATCGAAAAGTGTAAAAGCTATATTGCTACACACATCAATAAGACATTTACGCTGGATGAACTGTCAGATGCAATAGGCGTAAACAAGTTCTATCTGGCCAGGCAGTTCAAAAAAGAAGAAGGCCTGAGCATACAGAAATATGCCCAGGCCAAACGCATAGAAACGGCATGTAACATGCTGAAGCTGTCGGACGAAAAACTATCGAACATTGCTTATTACTTGTGCTTCAACTCCCAAAGCCACTTTGGCACGGTATTCAGGGAGTATATGGGCGTCACGCCAAAAAAGTACCGTGAGCAGGAACGGCATTTGGATTAACCCGCGATGTATCGGAACCGTAAAAGGTCGATTTTCCCATTTCCTTGAAACGTGAAATAGAGCGGAAGCGCGCCCTTTGCGATAAATATTACGGCGTCGCTTTCCCTCCATGCGTCTGTCGACGGCAGAAACATAGATGCCGCCATTCTACCCAGCTCGGTGGAAACCATCATTGTTCCGCCACCGCCACGGTAAGTTAAGTATATTGTAGTATTGCCGGCAAATGCAAAATACTTGTACCCAATTAGTGTACCTTCCATTATGTCTGCAACATACCGCTCGTTGGCTTTACTGGTAATGCGCGGTATTGGCTTTTTTGTCCTGCTATTACCAATATGTGGCATGTGTCCATTCGTCAAATTGCAGCATATTGCCGCCGGATATTCACCTATACATATCAGCGGCCCATCATTCAACCCGCAGGAGGTCATTTCCACCTGAGCAATATGGCCATCGGAGCCAATTTCGATTTTTTCCGCACAGGCTTGTCGGCTGTAGCCTGAACCATGAGTCATCCGATGGTAGAACACATACCACTGTCCATCAATATTCTCGATGGATCCGTGCGTTGTGCCTGTTGTATTTAAGCGATCCTTAGCTTGACGTCCCGAAAAACCGATATCACCATTTGAGATTATGGTGCCCCCAAAGGCAAAATCACGGTCAGGGTGATAGCTGGTAGCATAACATAATTCGTGATTTTGCAGGGAGGAAGAAATGAAGTAGTATCTGTCCTCAAATTTCCGCATGGACGCGCCTTCAAAAAATGGATGCTTCTCCCACATGGTACCTTTTGTTCTGGCCGGGGCATTTTTTTTGGCTCCTCACACACCGTTAGCATATCATCAGTCAACACTACATGAATTGGCCCCATCACGCTCCCCACTTCGGATTTTACTCTATCCATGGGGATGCCAAACATTTCACTTTGCATTCTATTGAAAATGTTGCGCATGAAAAAGTTGGTGTGATTCTCAAAAGGGTATTGCGCCCAATAGTACAATAGTATTACGCCACCATCGTTGATTACAGCCGGATCAAAAGGCACATATCGCAAAAATGGGGTGCCATCCTTGTTGCGAATAAATCCATTATATTCAAATTTCCCATCAGGTGTATTGCTCACCGCCACACTGATAGGACCCATGTAGCCACCTTTGCCACGCCACCCGGCAAGACAATAATAAAGATAGAACCGCCCATCATTAGTTTTAAGTAAATGCTGCATATTAACAGAGCTGTTCGAACCTGAACAGCTTTTTTTCTGCGCCCGTTTCGTCGTCCTTATGCATCTTCAACTCATAACTTAAAAGCTCAGCCAATCCATAATCCACACTTATTATTGCCGTGCATTTTCTGGTTACTTGCATTCAATTTCGCCTAGTTACTAGGCACAGCGTAGGAGGAAAACAAGTGATACCCGAAGTTCTGCCCCTGATCCTTATTGCCGGCGCCATGCTTCTCGTCATCGGCGGCGTGTCGTTTCTTTCCAATCGCCACACCCTTGGAAACATCAAGTCCCGCACAGTTGGCGATGGCCAACACGGAACCGCCCGCTTTACCACGCCCAAGGAAATCCGCCGCGTCTACACGCACGTTCCATTCAGGCCCACTGAATGGCGGGCTGGTCAAAATCTTCCCAGCAGCCAAGGTGTAATCGTGGGGTGTGAAGGCAAAAAGAATGCTGTTACCGCAATCGTGGACGAGGGGGATGTCCACCTCATGGTGATGGCCGCGTCTGGCGCTGGGAAAACCGCTTACTTTCTATACCCGAATATAGAATACGCCTGTGCTGCCGGCATGAGTTTCCTCTGCACTGACACAAAGGGCGATTTGTTCCGTAACTATGCTGGAATCGCCAAAGAGAGATATGGCTACAAGCATGTGGCCGTGCTTGATTTGCGCAACCCTACGCGCTCTGACAGCTACAATTTTCTCTATCTGGTAAACCGCTATATGGACGCATGGCGTACAGACCCTACAAACCTGACTGCCAAAGCCAAAGCTGAAAAGTATGCCAAAATCATCAGCAAAACCATCATCAACTCTTCTGGCGATTCCTCCAGCTATGGCCAGAACGCGTTTTTTTATGATGCTGCTGAAGGGCTGATGACTTCGATCATCATGCTGATGGCTGAGTTTCTCCCGCCGGAAACCGTGAAGGATACGCCGGACAGCGAACCAAAGAAGGTAGACAAGCGGCACATCATCAGCGCCTACAAGCTGGTACAAGACCTGCTGGCGCCGGCGCCTGTCCCGCCTGGCAGCAAGGAAAAGCCGAAATCCCAATACCAGATTCTTATGAGCAAGCTGCCCGGTACGCACAAGGCCCGCTGGTTTGCGGGCGCCGCTCTCAACTCGTCTGACCAGGCTATGGCCTCTATCATGTCCACGGTGCTATCCCGGCTCAATGCTTTTATTGACAGTGAGATGGAGCAGATTTTGTGTTTTGATACCGCGGTGGATGCCGAGACTTTCTGCAATGAAAAATCCGCAATATTTGTGATCCTGCCGGAGGAGGATACCACAAAATACTTCCTCGTTTCTCTTTTCATTCAGCAGTTTTATCGCGAGATCCTTGCGGTAGCCGATGAGCATGGCGGCAAACTAAAACGCAGGGTTGTATTTTATTGTGATGAGCTCGGAACCATACCGCCAATCGAATCGTTGGAGCTGATTTTTTCCGCCTCCCGCTCGAGGGGGTTGCTCATGGTGCCCATCATCCAAGGGCTGGGACAACTGCGCAAAAACTACGGCGCGGATGGCGCTTCCATTATTATCGACAACTGTCAGGATGTTCTCGCCGGCGGTTTCGCTCCCACCAGCGAAACTGCTGAAACCTTGTCCAAGGCGCTTGGCAGCAGGACGATCCTGAGCGGATCCGTCAGCAAAGGCCGCAATGACCCCAGCCAAACCCTCCAGATGATGGAACGCCCTCTCATGACGCCGGATGAACTCAAGGGGATGCCGCGCGGCAATTTCATACTAATGAAAACCGGCGAGCATCCCATGCGAACCCGGCTGCGACTGTTTCTCGAATGGGGCATCCGGTTTGAGGAACCCTACGAAGTACCCGAATGCGCCGCACGCACTGTGTACTACGCCGATACAAAGGAACTCGAAGAAGGTGTGCTGGCTGCCTTCTTTAGCGGGAACAGCCCCGGCAAGAGCACCTGGACCAAGGGCCGAAAGGCAAACGGTATAGCGCAGGCAGAAATGAATGAGCCTGTGCGGCAACGGCAAAAGCGAAGCGCCTCCCAGGCACAAAAAAACCTGTAGGAAGGAGAGATATACTTGGGCATTTTTTCCACCATCTATGACGCCGGGCTTTCGCACCGGGCCAAAGTGGTCTATATGTACCTGCGTGACCGCGCGAACGCGCAAGGCCAGTGCTATCCGTCGGTGCGCACCATCGGTAGGGAGTTGGGGCTGTCCCGCAGCACTGTCAAGCGGGCGCTTGCTGAACTGGTGCGTTCGGGGCGGCTAACAAAAGAACCGCGCTTCCGTGAGAATGGGAGCAATAGTTCAAACCTTTACTCTTTGCGGTGAGAAGTCAGGACCACCCGCTCAGCGGGTGGCCTGCTCTCCCCCTATAAGGGGGTAATGCTGGCCGCGCCTGAGGGCGCATTGAGTTGGTCTGCCAACTGCATAAGTTTCTCTGGCGGCCCCCTAAAGGGGGCTGCTATTTCTTGCCTACATTGACCGACTCACCCGTAAACGGGTCTACATATTCCTTGAGTGTAAGCTGGTCTGCTGTGATATCCTCCTGAAGCTGGTTCTTTACGTACTCTGCTATCTTTTTTGCATTTTTGCATACCGTGTCAACATAGTAACCTCTGCACCAGAAATGCCGATTTCCGTACTTGTATTTCAGGTTTGCATGTCTATCGAAAATCATCAGCGAACTTTACCTTTCAGGTATCCCATGATTTCCGAAACGCTATACTTTGGCGGTATTCGTACTAGCATGTGCACATGGTCAGGGCAACACTCCGCTTCGATAATATCAACACCTTTTCTCTCGCAAAGCTCTCGCAGTATTTTCCCTACATCTGCTTTGAGCTTTCCATATATTATCTTTCTTCGATACTTCGGCGCAAAGACTATATGGTACTTACATTCCCAAACCGTATGTGCTAACCTATTCTTGTCCACTGGACATCCTCCTCTGCTTTCTTTGGTGTGGTTGGCAGACCGTCACCATTGTAGCATTGAAGGCTTTTTTCTTATAGCTAAAGCTAAGGACGCTCCGACCACCGGCATAGCCGGTGGTTTTGTCTTGCTAAAGCGTACAACACAAAACACCCGGCACATTCAGCGCCGGGTGTAGTCCATACAATACTTAAACCCAATTCTCCAGCTTCAAGTTCGGCACGCGTTCAAACTCGCGGGTGTTGTTTGTTACAAGGATAAGGTTCTCCGCTCTGGCATGCGCCGCAATCAGCTCGTCCATCGGACCGATGGGCGTTCCCTTCCTGCGCAGGTCTGCATGAATAAGGCCATACTCTACCGCCGCGGCCTCGTCAAATGGAAGGATGCTGATAAACGCCAGAAATTGGGCCAGGGCATCGGCGTTCTTTTCTCTCTTCTCGCTGTATGCCACCCCATACTCAAGCTCAGCCAATGTTATCGCGGAGATGGCATATCCATCATCCATTTTGGCCCGCAGGTTATCCAGATTGTTTCCCGGCTTCTTGGCTATAATGTAAATGCAGATATTGGTATCCAGAATATACTTCATAGGCTTTCCCTGGGCTGCTGCACGCCTTGGTCACGCCCCTCCGCGAGAAAGTCCTCTGAGAAGCTGTCCAAGCCATTCAGGAATGTTTCCCACACCTGGTTTTTGGGATACAGCATCACCGCTGTTCCAACCTTCTTTACGTACACCTCATCGCCGACAAAACGGCACTCCTTGGGTAAACGGACAGCCTGGCTGCTGCCATTTTGAAAAATCTTCGCGGTTTCCATAGTCATCACCTCTCTGATAATAGTATATACTCGGATATATACTTTGTCAAAGCAGGCGCGTGAAAAAGACAATTCTCCACACCAGGGGACAAGTGCGTCTTTTTGCTGAACCCAGCCCCGGTTCATGATGAACCCCCCAGAAGTACCCACCTGAAGAAAGCTCAATACAGAAAGAGAATAGAACTACAAGGTGGCACATTTTTGATTATCACATAGGCTTCGGTTTGCCATCGAACTCATATATCATTTAATAGTAGGCAATCTACTATCTGATAACCAAGGAGTTGAGGCAGAATGGATGAGAAGATGCAGCTGGCCGAGTGGAGCCGATTGTTCGCGGAAAACCTGATGGCAGAGCGCAAACGCCAAGGGCTTACGATGGAAGAACTCTCAGAAAAGTCGCAGCTGAGCTTGTCACACTACAGAACGCTGGAGAAGGGAGATGGGCACTTTCCCAGCTTCCCAGCCTTGGTCAAGCTGCTCTCCGCGTTGCGATGCGCACCAACACGCCTGCTCAAGGGAATCGTGGACTGGAACGAGCTGGACGAGTACCGAGGGCTGTCCGAACGGTTCTCCGGCTTGAAGCCGCACCAGCTCAAAAAAGCAAATGAGATGCTGGATGTGATGTTCAGATAGTGCAATCTTAACCAAATGATGGGCTGGCGAACCTTGTTTTACAGGGTTCGCCATATTTTTCGCGACATTCATTTCTTTTCTGATATGATTATATAATAGTATATATTTTACTATAACATAGCATTCGGAGAATAGAAATGAATGAGAGTGAGATACATAGGCCCACAGCAGAGGCCCAAGAGCAAGCCATCTGCTCACAGTTCAGGGAATCCATCGCTTCGATTTTTGCGGTAACATATCTTCTTTCAACGGATGATGATGGTAAAGGTGATGTGTATGCTTACAAAATAAGGGAAGGCTGTTATGATATGCTGCGCCACATCACAAATATGGAGATGTGCAGCCGTGCCGGCTATGCAACAATCAAGAGGGAGAGCATCGACATTGTTTCGCTGGTGGGATCCATAGTTGACGCCGCCGCAAGTATATGCGAGACCCCCATCACCTGCACTCTAGTGGCGACCGAAGCCACCGTGTGCGCTGACGAGGAACTACTTACACATACCATCCTATGTGTTCTCCGCAATGCCATCCAGTACACGCACAACAGGAACTCGGTCAGCATCACGTTGTCGGAGGTTGGCCGGCGCGTAATCATGACTGTGGTCGACCATGGCCATGGTATTATGCCAGAGCATCTGCCCCATATCTTTGAACCATACTATTCCATACCGGCGTATGGCGATGACGCACCCCAACCAGGACTCGGCATTGGCTTAGCATTGGCAAGGCGGGCACTGGTTGCCATGGGCGGAAGCATCATCGTGAAAAGCACCTTTGGTGCGGGGACCACGGTGGCAATTTCATTGCCAAAGGCGACTCACCCCGAAAGCGAACCCAGGTCATACACAAGCGCCGACTTTCTGATGAACCGATACTCTCCGCTCTACATCCAACTGGCCGGATTATGCCGCCTCCCATACTAGCGGCATGGCTTCTCCGCATTTTTCAGCAGCTTATTGTGACCAAAATGACGATAATAAAAATAAACAGGCCAATACTATGACGAATTAAATTGATTCGTCATTTTTGTCGCTGTGACGAAATCACCTAATTGGGTAAAATTATGTTAGGTGGTGAAGCCATGAGTGTTGACAAAACCGTCATTGGGGCCAGAATCCAATGCATACGGAAAGAAAAACAGCTTCGGCAAAAAGATGTTGCTGAGGCGCTGAAATTGACAGACCAATACATCAGCAAAATCGAGCGGGGCGGAACGGCGATGACAATCAGCCAGTTGTCCGACATTGCCGATTTTCTTGGGGTTGACCTGTATGACCTGATCGGCGGCGCCAACAAGGGTTCTCCCGATTACAAAAAGAGTGAAATGCTGCTGCTGTATGAGGGCGCAACCCCACGGCAGCGGGAAAAAATCCTGGCGCACGCCAAAATCGTTGTGGCCGATTAGTGCGGCAACCACCTGGAATACAAAAGGAAGGTAGATGACACCTGGCTGCCGGGTGGCAGCGTGATGCGATGAGAATAGCTATCTGTGACGACGACCAAACCTTTATATCCATCCTTATCGGGAAGCTGAAGCAGATTTTTTCAGTTTTGTGTATCGAAATAGAGATTTACCAGTTTACCGATTCGCTGCAATTTGAAAACACGCTCACCTCTGGTGCCCGCCTGTTCGATCTATACTTTTTGGACATCGAGATGCCAAATAGGCGCGGCACCACACTGGCCAGGGAAATCAGGAAACACGATCCCGCCGCCAAAATCGCTTTTATCACATCCTACGATGATGAGATTTTCAGCGCCTTTCAATACAAAGTGGATGCCTTCATCCCAAAGCTCCTCCTTGGCGAGCGGCTGGAGCCCGAAGTGGTTCGCCTGGTAAACGACATCCAGAAGGACTATGCTGCCGACATGGTGGCGTTCGATGTGGAATTGCCACCGGAGAGCCGACATGCGGATTTGGATATGCTCCTGCGGCTGCAGTTATGCGATATTCTGTATTTTGAGAGCAACAACCGAAAAGTCCTTCTCCATACACTAGACGCGGTATACACGGTAAAGCGGGTGAGTTATCAGGAAACACGTGCCAATTACGAAAAACGAGGCTTCGTCGAGGTCCACAGGTGCTATCTGGTCAATGTTTCCCGCCTGAAGGGCGTGGGGAAACACGATGTGCTGCTGGACAACGGTGAAACACTCCCGCTCAGCCGCCGCCAGCACAATACTGTTGTTGTCCAGTATATGAGCCACATGCGGAGGTGATGTTCATGGGCCTCGTCCGACTCATAAATCAGTATTTATTCCCGGCAATCGAATGGGCCATTTTCACCTTTACCCTGCACAAGACGCTCAGCCAGGGCAGGCGAAAAGTAACGGCAGGGTGGCTCCTGTATTTCCTGATTGCATGCCTCACAGTCATTTCTGACTGCCTGAACCTGCCGGGGACACTGGCCCAATCAACATTCATGATTCTTCTGCTCCTGCTGACAACACACTATCTATACCATGCACCGCCGCATATTGCGGCGTTTTTTTGTATTGGTGTTTATTACGCAAGTGTACTCACAGACCTGCTGCTGGGAAATCTCTGTATGTCCATAGTGACAGGCGATATCGAAACCACGCTGGCGCAAGACCCGCTCTTCCGCTTTGGGTTTAGTCTATGCGCTAAGCTGCTGCAGACGGTGCTTTCGGCGGGAATGATACTCGGCTTTAGGCGAATCAGCTGGAACATCCCCAATAGATACTGGGTCATCATGGATGCCCTGCTCATGTTGTATTTTTGCCTCGTGGTTGCGTTTTTTACTGTCAATGCCTACCTCCAAACCAGAGTGGCTCCAGCAATGGTAACGCTAATGATATTAGCCTTTCTTGCAACAAACGTGCTTACCGTGATGCTGTTCTCCACAATCTCCACCCACTATATTCGCAGCCAGCTCGAATACACCTACAGCATGACGAAATCCCGGCTGGACAATGATATCCTGACTTTCGAGCGCAAAAAAGCGGCGCTCAATAAAACCAATCATGACTTCAAGAGCACACTGTCCAACATTGCATTGCTGATTCAAAATGGCGCAGGCACAGAGGCGCTCAACTACATTGCAGGATATACAGCGTCACTCCCTGAAGCTCTCATATCAAAGTATACCGGCATTGCCGGTATAGACTCCATGATCAGCTTGAAAGCTGCGGCGGCTGAAGCCCACGACATCAATATGACCATTGTGGCTGAGCCGCTGCCGGCGGATACGATATCTGTTGTCGACGTAGCCACTATCATATCCAATATCCTCGACAACGCCATCGAAGCCAACCGCGATATGCCGCGGGAAGAACGGTATATACATTTGGCCTGCTACTCCCATCACGACATCTTGAACATAATCGCTGAGAACCCGTGCAGGAAAAAGCCTTTGGTAATCAGCAACCGCCTTATCACATCCAAAGCAGACATTGATTCACATGGGTATGGAACCACCATCGTTCGTGAAATATGCGAGAATCATAATGGGCATTTTATGATCGAATACAGTGATGGGAAATTCACCGCCCACGCCTCTCTGCTTGAAGTGCCGCTTTCCACGTAAAAAGAGCAGACCGCTCGGTAGTGAAAAGGTGCTATTCGGTAGAAAAACACAGCAACTCGGTATAACCGTATTGTTCCTGAGCGGCAATTCGGCTATCCTGTCGTTAATTCATCAAACAGGAGCCGAGCCATGATTGAATCGATATCCATGAACATCAGCACACATCTGGTGAAGAAGTCCGTAATCACCATGGCCATGCGTGACCGTATCGCCTACGGGCTTTCACTGATATTGGCCGCCGGTGTAATTACCACCGCCATCATGATTATTGGCGCCGCAACTGGCATGATGCTGCAATGCCTTATCTACAGCCTGCTGTTTTGGACCACACGTAATGTGGTGGGCCTTATCCATTGCAACGCATATTACAAGTGCTTCTCGCTGTCAGTCGGCCTGTACCTTCTCATGACCTTCACCTATATTTACACGTCATCTGCCGTTGTTCCTTTTCTTTGGTTGGGCATGGCGGCCGGCCTTTTGGTATACAAGGGATTCGAAATCCACAATATCACGGATGCAAAGACAAAACACAATCTGGCCGAGCGGTTCAAAAAGCTGTGCGGGATAGCAACCGCGGGGGGTGTTGTTGCCGCCTTTTTGTCCATGCTTGCCGCCAGGGCAATCTCGTTCCCAATATCCTATGGGGTATTTGTGGTATCACTTTTATTCGTACCCGAAACACACTCAACAAAAAAGGAGAAGAAGTCATGAAAAATCCATTGCTGAAGCTCACCGCCCGCGCCGCCGAAGCGGCTGCCAACAGCCAACCGAAAGAAAATGGGTTTTGGCCCGGCGGCTGTATGTTCTGGTCATATGAGCCCAAGATGCCCGCCAGCATGACCCAAAAAACAAATATCGACTGTGGCCCCGATGAGCCGATGGCCGGCTAACGCCCATACGGACAGATACCTGGCTCCGGCAAGACAGCTCTTTGTCTTGCCGGGTTTGCTTTAGCGGGAAAGGAGGAGTCCCCCTATGCAATCATTTTTTGCGCGATACCAAAACATGGACGGTGTACTGGCTAACATCGATCCTTTGATCAAACAAACCAAACTGATCCTGAAAATCTACCGCGAGGTGCGGTGGGCGCTGGCTGAACGCCAGCATGAACTATACGCCCAGGTCACAGCGGCAGGCTGGGACAGCTATGATACCGGCATGGTGTACCTCACCATTTTCGCCCCGGATGCTGATATGGCCGAGTTCGAAAAACAGGTGTGCCGGCTGATTGAGAACAAGTCCATCCTGGCTTTTATCACCACCTGCGTCCAACATCTGCGGCGGTTTCCTGAGTTTGGTTCAGTCTACCACGAAATCATCACCTTCCAGTTCCTTTCACATAAAAACCATAGCGAAATCGAGATGGTGAACAGGCTCAATATGGAACGGAGCACCTTTTACCGCAGAAAAAAAGAGGCGCTGTTCCTACTTGGCCTCTGCCTGTTTGGGCTGACCCCAAAAGAGGATGCCCCGGCTGCCGTTGAGCAGCTTTCCCTCTTTCCGGCGTGTTGAACGCCGCTTCGCAACGCCTGTGCGACTTTTTTGACACATATCTATGAAACTTTTTTGCCACAAAATACCGACATCTGTGGTACTCCATTGAAACCTGGGAGGTGATAGAATAGTTCACTGGCAAGTGTAGGCTTAAATAGCTGGCGCCCCGGACTCCTTTTTGAGTCCGGGGCGTTTCACGTTCGCCAGAGAGGTCGAGTGCGTTTTTTGCACCCGACCTTTTTTATTGGCGAAAGTGGTGCATTGCCTTGTCTTACCGCTGTTCGGCGGCGGGCTGCCGCTCTCCTCCGTGACTCTCAAATTCCGCCTACCCACGAATTTGAGAATCTTGGAGGAACCTACTGTGAACCAGTTTTTTGATAAAAGTGACTATAAACGCAACCTCAACCAGGATGACATCGTTTACTACTCCGAGGCCATGGATGCCTACCTCCGCGTGACAAAGGAGCAGTTTCTTGCGGATAACCCGAACCTGACCGAACAAGACTTTGCGTTCTACAAACGATGGTCGGATCAGGAACTACTTGAGCTGTGCAACCATGACCGCAATGAGGGGCGCCGGCATTGTCCCATCCATGAAGAATGGTCTGAGCAGCTGGCAGACAATACGATGTGGATGGATTACAGTGACACCACGGTGGCGATGGGCTCCGTTTTAACACCCACACAGTACCGCCGCTTTATGCTGCATGCCGTGTACGGTCTTACCACAGTGGAAATCGCCCAGCTGGAGGGATGTGCCCAGCAGGTGATATCACGGAGTATTGCGCTGTCCAGAGGAATCCTGAAAAAATATTTTTCAAGGGGGGTGTAGATTTGGCCTTCCCGTGGCATATAGGTGAGGGCGTTAAAACCGGACCTTGCCCTGCGAGAAGAATATCCGGCATCACAGGTACACTAACCAACGTGCTTTGCGGGGAAGGACCCCGCAGGGCAAGCGACACCGGGAGAAGCGCCAAGACCACCTGCGGCGG
>QMCD01001611.1_pt1 | contig 25825 bp, 23 predicted proteins | sample 1821841 | NCBI WGS metagenome assembly QMCD01 (sample SAMN01991225, study PRJNA193472) | Termite gut metagenome, whole genome shotgun sequencing project. | isolation source: worker | host: Macrotermes natalensis | reverse complement strand
AGCATTATCTTGGGTTAGAGATTCCTGGGAAACCTTACAATACCTAACGTTTGAATGGGGTAGTAATGGCGTTATTTGAAAAGTGTGGGTGGTTCAGGTTGACTTTTCGCAAGCGCTTATGGTAAAATTACCACTATGGCAACAATGCAGCATAAACAAGAAAGGGGTGAGAATATATGAGCACAGCTGCGGAAATACTAGTGATAATTTTGTCGGCATTTTTAGCCTTCTTTTTATTGCTCAGTATCATATTAACCATAAAGCTAATCAAACTAGCCGGACAAGCCCAACGCATCGCCAACAAAGTCGAAGACGCAGCGGACAGCGCCCGCGACGTCGTGCAAAACATCAAAAACTGGACATCGCCCGCTCTATTCGCTGGCGCTGCCAGAGGTTGGGGCGAAAAAATCAAAGGGTTTTTTAGCAAGAGACAAAATAACAACGAAGAAGGAGAATAAAATGGGTGAACATATGTGCGAAAACTGCAGCAGGAACAAAACAAGCGGAACCAAAAAACTAGTAGCGGGTCTCGCAATCGGCGCAGCAGCCGGCATGGTCGCTGGTATCTTAACCGCCCCCAAGAGCGGCAAAGAAACCAGGGCCGACCTTGCCAAAAAAGCCAAAGACATCAAGGGTAAAGTATCCAACAAAGCCGGCGACCTCAAAAACCGCACCACTCAGTTCGGCAAAGAAGCCAAAGAGAGTTGGGACCGCAACATGATGAAAGCACGCAAGGATGCCGAAACCCGCGGGAAATAGCCACGAAGAGCCGAGCAAATTTAACCGCAAAGCTCAGCGAATCGCCGAGCGCGATCTAAAAGCCGAACGCGCCACTCTGCAGGAGTTATTTTACGATCTCTACCTGCATCGTGGCCGCGTTTACAAGATGAACTTTTGGCGCGGCATATGGTTCGGCTTTGGCGTCGCGCTCGGCGGATCTATTATTATTGCCGCCGCCATCTGGCTACTATCTCTGTTCCAAGACGTCCCCGGCGGCGTCGGCGACTTCGTCCGCTGGCTCATGGATGCCGTCACCAAACGCTGATTGATGCGTAAAAAACTCCGCATTTGAGCGCAGTTCGCATTTTCTCTTGAGGGGCGTAAACGAGACGTATTTGACATACGTCGAGTGCGCACCGGAAAGAAAAATGTGAAATGTGCCAAATGCGAGGCTTTTTACTAGGCGCCGATCTTATCCTTCTTGATCGACCGAATCGCATTATGCTCCACATACTCAATAATCTTCTTTGCCACGTTCACCCCAGTAATCTTTTCCACGCCAAACCCCGGCGAAGCATTCACCTCCAAAATCAACGGCCCCCGCTTGCTCCGCATCATATCGACTCCAGCTATATGCAGACCCATTGCTTTCGCAGCTTTCAACGCCATTTTCTTTTCCTCATCAGTCAGTTTTATCGCCGTGCCAGTCCCCCCCTTATGCAAATTAGATCTGAACTCATCATCCAGGCTCTGCCTCTGATATGCCGCCACAACCTGTCCGCCAACCACAAACGCTCGAATATCCGTACCTGCCGACTCAGCAATAAACTCCTGAACTAAAATACTCGTCCCGTCTTCATTCGTCAAGTAGAACGCCTGGAGCGCCGACTTCGCCATCTTTCGCGTCTCCGCCAAAACTACTCCGTTTCCGTGTGTTCCCGAAGCTAACTTAATAATCACCGGTAAACCAATTCCATCAATCAGGTCGTCAATATCTGCAGTGTTCCGCGAGAACACCGTCTTGGGAATCGAAACCCCCGCCCGCGCCAAAATCTGCGCTGAACGAATCTTGTCCCGAGCACGCGTAATCGCCAAAGACCCCGAAACCGTATATATATCCTGCATTTCCAACTGTCTCAGGATAGCCGTACCATACCGCGTCATATGATTAGCAATCCGCGGGATAACCGCATCGTAATGACCCAAAGCCTTACCCTTATACATCACAAACGGTCGATTCTCAGCCACAGCTGCATAACAATTCTTATACTTTATAACCCGCACCTTATGCCCAGCCTTCTTGGCCTCCTCAACCAATCTCTCTGTCGAATAGTTGCCATTTCCATTACTCAAAATTGCAATTTTCATAATCAATCTACCATCCCATCTAGTTTCTTACGCAACACTTTATATCTATCCTTAGCCTTCCCCTTGGCCACATCAACAATAAACTTATTCTTTATTACATTCCTACCAATCAATACAGGATAACTCTGCGTACTCCTGTTTGCCAAAGTAAACGAAGCCATTATTTTGCGGTCTTTCAATACAACCGGAACTCTAATCATATACCTAACCTCAACCGTACCGGTCGAACTCTGTACTGCCCGCCTACTAAAGCTCTGTACATTTATGCGCTTGCCAGTATAAAACTCGCTTGAACTATCGAAAAAGCTGAATTCCAGCCCTTTGGACGTCTCGCTGATACCCGACGCCCAAATCGAAGAGACCGCTGCCCCGGTGTCAATCCGCGCCGGAATACCCGCAAGCTCAAACCCTGGCAAATCCACCAGCTCCGAACGCCCAACCCTACCCCGTGGCCTACGCCTGCGACCTTTCTTCATAAGCGCTCTCAACAACTCCGCATATACTTCCGCCTTCTCCTCCAAAAGACCGCCGCTAGAAATCTGCGGGCCCTGATTCACCTCCAAAACATAGGTTCGAGAAGTTCCCTCTTCAATTATCACATCAATTCCCGCCACCTCTAGCTTCTTTGCCTTCGAAATTCGTTCCGAGATCCGCAACGCTTCCTTCGAAACCTCACCTAGCGGCGCCAACCTCATTGACCCCCCCTGCGAAGTGCTATTAAGATGAGAGCCTACCGCAGCCGTCCGCTCAATCACTAACTTAGCTTTAAATCCCATCACTAAAACCCGCAAATCCCCATTATTCTTAATATACTCTTGCATTACAAACCGCTTCGTCGGATTCTCCTCCTGAATCTTCCGCAACTCCCCCGCACTCTCTGCCAAAAAATTCAACCTCCCCTTAGCCCCATGGCTGTTCTTAAAAATCACCTTGCCAAACTCGCCAGCTACTTCTTCAAACTTCTCTACAACCCGCTCAATCGGCCCATAAACCGTCCGAGGAGTAAGTAAGTCCGCGGCAAAACATGCCATCGCATCGCCCAGTTTATCCCTCGTTTCACTTTCGCCTACATACGAATCAATACAGCCAATACCCAGCTTCCGACAAAACAATGCTACGGCATGCGCTTCATCGAAATAACCACCGATATACCTAAAAACTACAAGGTCGAAGTCCGCAACCTCTAGACCACGTTCAGGGTCAAAGACTCTAGTCTTCTCGCCGTTTACATCAAACACCAAATCACTTAAACATACAGAATCTACCTTGAACTTCGAGCCTAAAACACTTTGAATCCGCTCGACGAAGCTCTCATGCTCACGGCTTTTGTCGTTATTTACCAGTAAAACCTTTTTTTTCATACAGAAAATTCCTATTCTTTTTCTGCTCAAATTATACCACAGCTTGCATTTCTACGCAATATACGCTATAGTGCAAACATGAAACAACAACTTATCGCAATCTACCAATCCAATGTAAACGACAATACATCACCCCAATTCGAAAACAGCTACTATCGCACCGCCTATTCAAATCTATTCTATCGTCTGCTCCATCTCGGCGCCCAGCCTGTCGTAGTTTACGACGCAAAGAACACTTACTCTGGCAACGGCACCTTTACCCGCGGCTGGTTTGCCGAACTCGCAGAAAAATCGGACGACGCATCAGATGAAACACAAGACAGCAAAAAAGTCAAGTACCGCAAACTCGAAACCACGTTTAAGGCCGACCTCCTATACGATAAGAATCGCTTTCCCTTTAGCGATATCCCTAAGCTCAACCCCGATAGAGTCAAAAAAATCTGCAACGATAAATACAAAACCTACCTCTTCGCCCCCGACTTCCACTCAAAGAGCTACTCCATCTGGCATGAATCCGAACTTGAGGTCTTTGGCCTCAGTCATCCCGACTGCAACATCGCACTTAAGGAGCTCGACTCTTACGGCGGCGAGAAAGTCTTCGTTGGAAGGTTCGCGGACTACAAAAATGACCTTAATTTCCCCCTCATCGCCCAAGAATTCATCGACACCTCTGGTGGCACTCCCAACCGCCAACTCGCCGAAGGCTATCACGACGTCCGCATCAGGCTTTTCGACGGCCAGCCCATCGGCGGCAGCCTCCGCATCCCCAAAGCCGGTACACTGAAATCTAACCAACATCTCGGCGGCCAAGCCCGCGCTCTGTATGTCCGGGAACTCCCCGCCGAACTCGTTGAAAAAACCGCCGAACTCGACGCCCGCTTCGGCGTCAAAGGCCATCGCTTCTTCGCCGCCGACTGGGGTTTCGACAAAACCTCTGGCGAGTGGAAACTCTTTGAACTTAACAACATGCCCGGGCTCGCCCACCGCAGCGTTGACGGCCCCGCCGCCGACGAATATCTCCAACTTCTGGCCGAAAACCTAGTGAAAGCCGCGCAGCGGTAAGCCGACCGCCGCAGGAACGTGAAAATCTCCCCAAGAATCTGGGGAGCTTTTCGTAAAAATAGGTTTGATACTACGCATTATCAACGGCTTCATAAATCTCCGTCACCAAGGCTTCCAGCTTTTTATACTGAGTGTCAAGCAGGTCATCGGACGCCTGCTGCGCCTTAATCTGCGCGTAGCGGCCAGCATAACCGTTGGCCTTTGCTAGCCACTTCTCAAGTGTATCCTTAGCTATCCCAACCCTTTCGGCGGCATCGATAGCGACATAAAACCCGCTATCTCGCAACAGCCAAGCCACCTCGTCGTCGATAACAGTCTTCGGAGCATTAGCCGGCTGCGACGGTGCCTGGGTGGGCTGCGACTTTTTCTGCTGTTTCGGCGGCGCGGGCGACTTCGGCGCCTGAGCATGAGCAGACGGCTCGGGAGTTTCGGGCTCTTTGTCTATGCCCGCGCCTTTCTCGCCGTCTTCAAAGCTAATGTTATCCCAGGAATCATCTTCACCGCCAACAACTTCGTGGAATTCGGCGAAGAGATCCAAAATCCCCTTAATCAAGTGCCTCAGTTTAATTCCATTGGCACTTTTTGTGCTTATGCCGCTAGCCTTGATAGTAGCGGTCATCATCGCTTTCAGCTCCTCAGGCGTCATCAGCCCAGATGGCGCAGCAGCGATTGGCTGCCTCTCAGCTGGCTTCGTCGCGTCGTTCTTTGCCACTGCGAGCGATTTCTCTTCCTTCGTCTCCCGCGTATCTCCGCCCGTAGCGCTCTTTCTTGCGGCTGATATCGCTGCTTTTGCAGCACTGTGGCCAGCCAGTTTCCCAAACAAACCGTTCTTTGACATTTCTATGCCATCCCCTTTCAGTATCATCTCTGACGCACCGATAAAAACGCATGTGTCGCAACCGGCGGCTGGACTCTGTTAAAATCCTAAAACCCGTCGTGCGTTTAAACCTATTTATCAAGGTGCATCGGGCTACGCTAATAGCCTCATAAGTCCATTATAGCACACATGCTTAAAAAAGTCAATAAGCAACAAAGGTTTTTGAAAAAACGCATGAAAAAGGCCGCTATACAAACAAGCGACCGTTTTTCGTGATACAAAGTGCTAGTGGGCCTTTACTCCGCAACGGCCCAAATGATCGTGCCGTCCATAGTGACAAAAATATCGTCACCCAAGCGGTTCCCATTCTCGTCAAAGAACACGAAGCATTGGAACGTGTCACCATTATAGTCAGCGTGAATAGCTACGCCACGCGGTGTCCACTGGCCATTCAGAATCGGCAGGCTGCGCCCCTCGTTATCCATCCCGCCCGACCAATAGTCAAAATCACCAGCAAACGTCAGATCATAGCCAGTACCGTCATTGTCAGGGCCAAATCCAAACCCAATCTGCAAAATCTTGTAATCAGTATATTCCAAGTGCTCAGCCTCCATTCGGGCTTGGAAGATATCCCAAGTGTACCCAAGATCCAGCTGGCAGTGGTCCGGCCCCTCGCTGCTGTAATACCTGATATCCTCGGCCAGGCTCTCGCGCCCCTCGTCCGTCATCTCGGCATAGGTCGATTGGGCAAAGTCTGGTAGGTCAAACCAATCATTAATGTCGTTCGGATCCGGGTTATCAACCAAGGGTAGCGTCCAGTCGGGGGCCACATCTGGCGTCAATACCGGTACTGGCTCAAGTGTGGGCTCTGGTGTGGGTTCGACAGTAGGTTCTGGCGTCGGTTCAACAGTTGGCTCAGGCTCAGGCAGTGCCGTGGGTTCAGCCGTCGGTTCCGCAGTGGGTCCAGAGGTAGGCTCTGGCGTCGGTTCAATGGTAGGCTCCGCGGCAGGTTCATCCGTCAGTTCAACGGCCGGCAGCTCTTCTTCACCATCTTCCTCGGCCGGCATCATCGCATCGCCCTCAGTTGATTCCAAGACCAAGACTGGCGCGGCTACGTCCGACACGACTTCAACGGGTTTTGGCTCCGGGAAAAGCACCATCAGTAATAAGGCGGCAGCTACTACAATTGGCACCCACGTCCAGCGCAAACCCCAATTTGCATCCTTGTCGCGGGTAAATACGGATAGCATGACCTGCGCCCACACAATCCACAAATAATGCATCGAGACCGAGGTGCCAAAAATATCGGCGGTAATGCCATCAGCAGCCGCGATTCGTAAAATTTGCGCCGCGCTTACAGCAATAACGCTAAAAAACGTCATAGCCGCCAAATCAATATAGTCGCGTCGCTCAGGATCAGCGCCATTAACATACAGCGCCCGTTGCGCCAAAACACAACTTACAATCATGGCAGCAAGTGTCAAGAAGGCGGCCACCAGTCTGTGCCCGTATTGCTCAATCCAGAAAGTGACGTTCGGCATAATGCCGACTATCACCGGCCAAGCAAACATGCCGAGAAAGTTCACGAAACCAAACCCGCCGTTCGCCCGTCTGTTTACCCAATTACTGCGTCTTTGCACAGTAGTGGCTATATACCAGACGATCGGCAAGAGAAGCGCCGTCAGTACGGCTACGTAGAAATCCTGCGACAACACAAATTCCCTAATCATACAACAACATCCTCCTTTTACAGAGGTAGCACTTTTTCAAACTGCAAAAGTACTACCCACGGGCACCTGCTATCGCAGTATTTACCCGCGTATCCTCCACATTATAGCACACGAAGCTTAAAAAGTCAATGGTTAAATAATAATCGGGGGTATGAAAAAGGCCGCTATACAACAAGCGACCGTTTTTCTGAAATCGAAAGTGCTTTTTTGTCATCACTTCGGCACAAAGCGAATAATCGCTCCGCACGTTGTAATGTAAGTATGGCCGTTCTCCCATTCATGAAAACCCGGGAAGTCAATAACAGTCCAGACGCCATCGCGACTATACTCATAATCCGCATGGGGATAAACTCCGTATAGGTTGGGAACGCCGCGGAATGGCTCGGCTTTGCCGTTGATCAGCATTCCTGTGTCGATTCTTATTACATACTCATCATACGGGTAATACCGATTCAAGTCCTCGGACTTATCAAAGCCCACCCGCATCACGGGCCAGTTTCCCTGCATATTCTCCGGGGCCTTACGCAAATCTGACAGCTCCGAAACCTTCTCCGGATTAAATAATCTGTCGAAGCCATATAGCAACCGACCACTGCCATAGGCAGAATCTACGTTCTGCCTGAATGCTTGCTGAGCCTCTGGCGACATCTTGCAATAGACGTCGTCATAAAACATGCTGATATTTGCCACCCTCTCCGGCGAAATGCCGGTGACGGGTGTTGGCGCAGGAGTCAGGATGGGCGTAGGCACCGGCGTGGGCTGCGTGGCTTGCACGGGGTTATCGACAACGGCAGGCTCCAGCGTAGCAACAGGAAGATTCCTCGCCACCTCTGCGTCTTTCTCCGCCGCTTCGCCATTCATAAACGCATAGCCCGGAAGAATCAGCGACCCAATAACAGCAACAACACCGATGCTGCGCACCAACCAATTGAACTTCTTTGTCGCCACAGTTCCATCGTCCTTGTTGTTGTACAGGCTGTGCAGGAACACAACTAGGGCAACCGTCAACGGCACAGTGGCAAACAAGCCCGACCAAGCCGAACTGCCCTCAGCCCATTGCATGAGTACTGCGCAGAATGCGGCGGCCATTCCTTGCCACAGAAACACTGTCATCATATCTACCAGCAGCAACACCGTGGTCGAACATGCTGCATTGGCAAATGCGGGCAGGGCAAAACGATGTAACACCAGGGACAAGACAAGCGACAACGCGCCAGCAGCAAACATTAGTATGAGATTGCCCTGGTAAATAAACAGAACTATGCTCATCGCGGTTGCAAGTGCAATCGTTATGCCAACCATGACCCAGCCAATAACCGGGCTCTCCGCGACCTCCTCCTGTCGAATGATATTCCGCCAGGCCTTTTTCCACACGAACCATGCGACCACAATAAAGCCCGTGATCCACGGCACTTGTTGAACAACTGAGCCAAAATCCATCTCTACCACTCCTTCTATCTCAGATTAGATAAGTAGCACCTCCAAATTGCAAAAGTACTACTGGGGGTAAGCCATACCTACACTCCCTGTTACCCCCATTATATCACACCAGCCCAAAAATGTCAATGGCCAAGAAAAATCCGCCCCTTGGCCTTCGGGACGGATTATCATGATAATGTACTACTAAAAGTGCTACTCGTGCGCACGAGTCTATTGCCAAACGAACGTTCGTCCACTCCCCGGAAAGGGGTGGCCTCTCTAGGAATTAGATTCCCGTTCGCTGCTCTTCTTTATAGAAACGCTTCAACTGGTGCCACCCTCACCAGAATCTTCGCCTCCGAAAAGAAGAATCTATTGCTCAAACGAGCTACTGCCATAACTGCTCAAAACTAACTAACGAACTAACTGGTTAACTCCCCGTGTTCCCTGTGGCGGCGCCTGGCTTATAAAAGCGGGGCGTGGCGGCAGAGGAAGGCAGGTTGTTTCACCAAACAGTCGGCTCTGAGGCATTTTTCTGGCAAGTATTCTCGCATGTGCAATCTCAAACGTGTTTCAGCTACCTTGTTGCTCCTGCAGCTCTCGCTGCCGTTGCAGTTCTCTTTCCTGTAATTCTTTTTGATAAGCAACGTCAGGGTCTTCGGTTAGCCCAAAATCACCGGTAGCATCGGGTTTCGTACCATCATCCGGTACTCCATCACCATCAACGTCATTCTGGACAGCCTGATTATCGATGCCATTGTTGCCATCCTTGTCTACATACTCAGCGTCTTCATCACTTACCGGCGGTATGTCCGCTTTCGGCTCCGGCGGAGGCAACTCTGGTGGCGGCGGGGGGTAGTATCCTTCCTGATAATGGTTGACAAAGTCAACATATACCGGGTTGGAATCTCCAATCCTCCCATGCGCCACAACACCGCTGTAGTTCATGTCGGCCACGCTTGCCCCATTCTGATTCACAACATCAATCACGGTCCAATTATAGGGCAAGTTGACTTCAGTTATCACGTACTCAGTGCCAATTGGCAGATTCTGCAGCTCCGGAAAGCTCACCCGTCGCGGATCCCAATCGTAGCCATATCCGGTAATCGAGAGCCACAATTCTTTGTAGCCGCCGTCCGGATATATCAGCTGGGCATGGAACGTAAACGTATCCCACGGCACATTCAGGGCCGCACTCCGGGCAATCTTGCCCAGTTCAATCGAACCCACAGCAACCACCGGATCCGTCCAGTGATTAGTAATGACCATCACTGGGTTCGGAATCGCTGCAGCCACCGATACCGTATGTTCCAGCGCAACGTCTGGCGAAAACCCTTCGGGCATCGTCAAGTGCTCTTCCACAGAGACATAGCCTCCGTACGGAACAAATTTAATCTCGTACGTGTCATTCACGCCTTCGCGAATGCCTAGGCTGAATTGCTCAGTCCGCAGCAACTCGCCCGGCGCGCCATAGACGTTCGCCGTAAAGTTGAACGTCGCGTCCATGTTGGTCTTCGCAGTCCGTCCAACTAGGTTCTTGTCGACAATGACCGAACCGTATTCCGGTTCTGGTTCCGACGTCGTCAAGATTAGAGTATTAGTGTAGGTCGTCGTCCGAGCCTTCAAGTCGGCTACCGGGTCGAGCGGCGGGTATTGCCAACCGGCAACCAGCTGCTCCGATGTTAGCTCCTCACGGTAGTTCATCAAGCCTACGCCATTCTCCGGCACGCCTTTCAGAACTACTGGTTTGCCGTGTTGAATATTCACCACACCATACACTCCGTTGATGGAGTAATGGGTCCGGAACGTTTCCTTTGCGGCCGCCTGGAACTCAGGGGAACTCTCTGCGAGCTCTACCCCGTCTTTGACCACCCGGATTTTCTTGATAATCTGCCAATCCGGGGTTTCTACGACAGGCGGCGGGACAACAACGACTGGCGGCTCATCCGGCAACATACGCCGGTTCCAAATCTCAACCACTATGTCCTTCGTGATATGCCCTTGCGGGGCATCGCCAGAATAATGGCTGAATTTGTAGATACCCGGCATCCAGGTCTCGTTGACCGAATACCAAGAGTTCTCAGGCAGAACAATTTTCACCTCGCTCTGACCCTCTTGCCAACTCAACGAATACTCTTCTGGTATCCCCGGGATTCCGTGTGGCACCGTAATGCCAAACACTTCCTCGGCGGAAATACCGGTTAAGTTGCTGTCAGGCGTGAGCCTTTTCCGAATAGTCAGCGTAAAGTACCTCGGCTCCGGCGGTGGCTCGGGCTTGAACACGAATGGGTTCGCGCACGACGTAAACACCCCGCTGGTTTCGGTCGCCATCAAGGCAAACCTAGCCAACGAACGTTCGTCGGTATAGCGAGTCATCTTCGTGCTACCTTTCGGTACTCGAGTATTATATACGCCCCATTTGGCGTAAATAATCGGCACCTGTTCGCCAGTCTGCGCTTCGTAGGCGGTCAATGCAGCATATTCGGCGGCCAGCATGTGGCTCGCCAAATTATCTCGATTAACCGCTCCACTAATACCGTATACAACAATCGCAAAACGACTCGGCTCGGAGGCCAACCTTTCAATGTCGGCTGTATTGAATCCCAGCCTGTTCTGGTTGTCGTTGATGTACTTGGAGTACTCGTCATACTTTTCGACAGCATGTTCGAGTACTTGCGACCAACCCTGCACACGGATCGTGCCATCATCAGGATAACGGAAAAACTGCGCTATTGAATTCGGCAGTATCTGCTCGTCTTCAATCGCTTCTTCCTGTTCATCTGTTGTAGCGGTCAACGGAGCCGTCGGCTCCGGCATCGGCGCAGACTCCAAGGTGTCTATCCCGCCGGCCAAAAGCCGGGCGATAGCATCCTCGTGCTCTCCGTACGCAGCTTTCACCTTAGCACCCTCCTCGGGTGGTGATTCAGGTACTGGCGCGCTGTCTTCCGTTGCGGGTACCTTCTTGATGACTCCGGGCAGAATCTTTAGCTTTGCCCATTTGTCATCATTCTCCTTCACCGGCTTTATTTCCGGCTCGGACTCCTCCACCGTTTCCGGGGCGGGCTCTTCGGCCTCTACCGGCTCTGCCGGTTCCGACGACTGCGACTTCGCGCCGCGCCGTACTGGGACTTGGGCGTCACTGTTTTCGGCATCACTGCTTTCAGGCTCAACGGCATCCAACGCCGGATCCTGATTTGCGTTTTCCACAGCTTCTCCCATAATGACCTGGCTTTCCGCCTCAGTCACGCAACCCGCAAACAGCAGGCTCACGACACAAGCGAACACCAGAGCGAATAAAACCTTCTTGGCTTTACTCATTTTAAGCACCTTCCTTTTCTGAGATTCACCTGGGCCAGTTCTTGATTTGCCTAGGCGTTTGGTACATTTTGGTGCATCTATATGAAAGAAGCATGTGGCTTCCACAGTTTTCAGGAGTTTCCGGTATAAAATCAGCATTGCACATGCATTTTGAACTTCTGGCCTCGGGTGCGCCAAACAAGCTCCATGTTAATAACTACTGTAAAAACCAATCATTTCCCGACTTGGTCCTTACAATAACCATTATAGCACACATGCTTAAAAAAGTCAAGACCCGAAATAGTTTCGGGTCTTTTCGTATGCTCTCAAGGTTCGCCCGAAGAAGTCAATAAACTTCCTCGGAAAATAGGTGATGTATCGGCACGATATCCAGCTTTCCACCAGCCTTAGCCATCTTGGCCGGAGACACTGGGATTGAATTTGATACAACCAACTTCGTAATCCGAGATTTCGCTAACTTTTCCGCCGCTCCACCCACAAGAACTGGGTGCGTACACATAGCATAAACCTCCGTTGCACCCGCCCCGAATGCATAATCAGCACCTTCCAGTATAGTTCCTAGAGAAGAAGCCTCGTCGTCAACTAAGGCAATACACAAGCCACGAACATCTACACCGATTATCTCACTGATAACTGGTTTCTCCGAATGGTCTGGGCGTGATTTGTTGCAGTATCCACACCCGATTCCTCCGAGTGCATTTGCAACCTGAGCGGCTTTACCCCTACTGCTTTTGTCAGAACCGACCACAGCCTCGATGCCAAGATTACAACCGAGCAAGTGCTTTGTCAAATCAGGCAACGCCGTCTTTTCGATAACAGCTGCAGACTTGAAGTAAGCTTTTATACCTGAATTGTGCAGGTCGCACGTTATAATGCGACTGAAATTGACGCATTCCAGCTCAAATAAGCCAGCTATCACCTCGGCGCCAATCGCCCCACCGGGCTGGTGCATTTTGTCCGAACGCCCATATGGAAAACCAGCGACAATTAACGTGGTCTCTTCCGCCCCTGCATGCTTCGCAGCATTCGCCCAAAATGCGGCCTCGATTACTCGCTTGTCCGTCTCTCCGTTCAACATCTGAACAACATACGCTCGTTTACCGCGCAAGTCCCCTGGAATATAAGGGAAAAAATTAGTATTTAAGAACCGTTTCGACTTTGTTTTGCAAAGTTTTATTCCCAACTCTGCGCATATTGCCCCGGCAAAATAGTTCGCCCCACTCTGTGCCGAAATCACAACAACATCGCTCAGATTGCACATTGACATCTGAATCGCCTCCTGAATTATTATTTCAACGTGCTAATCACTTCTGGTTGGATTATACCACAACAGATACGAAAGATGCAAGCATAAGGGAAAAGACAAGCAGGCTTTCGCCTAGCCCTCTACTCAGCCACAATCTTCTCGTTATATGTCCGACGCAGATGTCGGGCCAGGTTGCTGATCGTGTTTTCGGCCTTAACACTGGGGTTCATGATACCGAATGGGTCAAAAATCTGGCGAATCTGCGCGTAAAGCGCTTGCGCTCTCGGATCCATAGTCGGCACCGAAATCATCGACTTAAACCGGCCCTCTGGCGTGCCACCAGTAATCGAACCCTCGCATTTTTGAACAATATCGTTATATTCGCGCAACAGCCGGAAACACCAATTGCCGCCCCTGCATGGTGTGCAAGTCAAGCGCAGGGCGAATATTGTAAATCCCCGAAAGCGCAGAGCCGAACACCGGCATCGGTCGCTCCAACCGCGCGCGCCATTTTTTCAACTGCTTCAGGTATTCGCCGAGCATATTCACCGGGATATGGGCACCATCCGCAAACGGCATCCGTGGCCCCAGCTCAACATCGTTCAAAAACGCCGTCAAAATCTCGGGCAGTTGCAAGAAAGTATCATAGTTATCCTCGTCCGAAACCGCAAACTTGATTGGCCCGCCCGTCAAGTGACGCACCAGCTTGCGGATATTGTTCTTGGAGCGGCTGACCCGCACATCGGAGAACCCAACCAGCACCAAGACACCATCTTTCAGCTCTCCTCTAAGCAGATCAAAAATCTTGCCCGCGTTACTGGCCGCCAACAACAACTCGCTATCGTAAAGGTTGAGCAGTACCGGCTTCAACTCCTGCGCCTTGATTATAAAATCCTCTGCCGCATCGTAATCGTTGAACATAGCCACCATGTACTCCGGCCAATCTTCCAAAAACTGCGTGTGGATAATTAGTTCACTGAGCACCGCCAGCGTCCCTTGCGACCCAAACAACAGCGGCAAAAGATTCATTGACCCGTCGGGATATTTAACGTTTATTATTCCACTATAGCCTGCCAAATCGGCAATATTCGGGCCCCGCTGTTCATTCTCGGCAATCATATCATGGATCAAATCGCCGTTTTCCGCAATCAGTTCGTCCAATTTGCGGTAAATTTCGCCCTCAAAATCACCCTGTTGCTGTTTTTTTTGCAGCTTTCGGCGGCTCAGGCGCCCAGTTTGAACCGTGTCGCCATTGCTCAGAACCACCTCGGCCTGATGCACATAATCTTGCAGTCCTCCGTATTTCAGCACCGACCGGCCACCCAGGTTATTGCCCACAATTCCACCAATCGTATGCACGCCACTGCCAACATTTAGCGGCAAAGACAAGCCATGCATGCTCAAAGCAATGTTCAGGTCCCTCAGCGTAATCCCGGGCTGCAAGCGTACCAGCCGCTGCTTATTATCAATCTCCAACATGCGGTTCATCTCACCAGTCATATCGAGGATAATGCCGCCATCGGATATAGCCGCACCAGTTTTATCGCTTCCGCAACCCCTCGGAGTTATACCCAAGGGCATCCCGCGCATGGTCATCTGCCCGGCAAAGCGCACTATCCGCCGCAAATCGTCCACACTGGCCGGACGCGTCACCAATCTCGGCCGCATCTGCAGAGGCCCAGCATCAATCGAATAATGCTCAGTAATCGCCGCCCCATCAAAAACGTTGCCCAAGATGTGTTGATTCAGGTATCTGCCAATCTTGCTCACTGCCAAACACCTATCATATTCTTACCTCCCACCATATATTTTCAATTATAGCATAGGCTTCTTGCCAAATGCAATGATTTTGTATTTCTTCCGCAAAAGTGATAAAATAAAGAATATGCAAAATGATATTATGAAACCAGTTAACGCAAAAAAGAAGCCGAGATCAAAAAACGTTCGCAAGCACTATGTGGAAAACCCGGCACCCCAAAAACCACCCGTGGAGCGACGCGCCAGAAGCACGGACGGCAAAAAACCGCGCAAAAAATGGTCTGTGCGCAAAAAAGTCATCGTTTTTACAATATTGACCATTGTCCTTATCCCGGTCGTAATCGCCATAGTATATCTGAGCAAAGCCACCGGCACTCTGGGCCAAGTTTTCGAAGGCAACCCGATGGACTTTTTGACGCACACAGATGAGCAGCTCAAAAAAGACCAGTACGGTCGCAGCAACGTTCTACTTTTCGGCACATCCGAAGACGACGAAGGCCACAGCGGCGCCGATCTGGCCGACTCAATCATGGTTTTGAGTGTTGATCAGGAATCAAAAGCCACCAGCATGCTGAGCATCCCTCGCGACCTATGGGTGAACTACGAGGAGCCTTGCTCCGTGGGCTACTCCGGCAAAATCAACGCAACCTACATCTGCGCTATGGAAACCCATGGCGGAGACCAAAAGGCAGCCTCAGCCGCTTTTGCCCGAAAAGTCAGCGAGGTGCTCGGTACAGAAATTCAATACTATGCCGCTGTCAATTACAGTGTCGTGCGCGACCTAACCAACGCCTTGGGCGGAATCGACGTGGATATCTACTCCGACGACCCCCGCGGAATTTACGACGTTGCCACCAAGCTATCCCTACCAGCAGGCATCAACCATCTTGATGGCGAACAGGCACTGCAGCTGGCGCGAGCCCGTAATTCACAAGGCGGCTACGGGCTTAGCCGCAGCAACTTTGACCGCGAGCAAAATCAACAGCGCATTATCAAGGCTATGCAAAAGAAAGCAACCGTTTCCAGCCTGATCTTTGACCCAAATAAGGTCCTAAGCATCTTGGACTCTATCGGTAATAATATCCGCACCAACGTCACCATGGCCGAATTGCGCACGGCTCTCGACCTATCCGGCGAGATCAACACCGACAAAATCACCTCCCTTTCCTTAACCGACGGCGAACAATCGCTCGTTAGTACAGGCATGTATAATGGCCAGAGTATTGTTCAACCAATTCTTGGCCTTACAGATTACAGCGGCATCCAGGAGTATATCCGTCAATCATTTTCGACCAGCGTTCAAGACCCGCTACCTAGCGACGCACAGCCAGAATAAGCACCTGCGGATAGTTTTCTCGGCAAAAATAACCACAAACAATTAACTTTTTTCAAACAATGTGCTATACTGTAGTAAAAGTATAGTATGGTTATGCAAATAGAGTTAAACGGAAAATCAATAAGTTTGGAGTGCGAAAATGCCTGAAGCCAAGGCGAAACCGGGTTTTTACGCAAAACATGTCAAGCGCCCGCTTGATTTTTCTGTGGCCCTAGTCGGCATAGCCGTCACCTCAATACCGATGGCGGTTATCGCGCTTTGCATCAAGGCATCTTCCCGTGGGCCAGCAGTCTTTAAGCAAACCCGGATTGGCCGCAACAACAAACCCTTCACGATATATAAGTTCCGCTCAATGTACCAAGGTGCTCCTCATAATGTCTCACCTTATGAGTTCTATGACGCCAACAGATATATCACACCCATCGGCAAGGTACTGCGCAAAACTTCGCTAGACGAGCTACCGCAGTTCTTTAATATCCTTAAGGGTGAAATGAGCCTAGTCGGACCCCGACCCGCTGGCATCAACGACAAACAGCGTATTGCCCTGCGCGAAGAATCCGGCGCCCATCGGCTGCGCCCCGGTCTCACGGGTCTGGCCCAGATCAACGGCCGCGATCTCATCACCGAAGCCCGCAAAGCCAAGCTGGATGCCGACTATTCCAACCGCGTCACCTTTATCGCAGACCTAAAGTGCATCGCGAAAACCCCAATGATTGTGATCACGCGTTACGGGAATGTCGAGGGGAGCGAAAGCATTTCCACGAAAACTGCCGGCGTTGCGGAAACTAATAAACTGGAAAACAGGTAGCCAGACTCATGGCGAATAGGCTAACGGGCTTGAAAGTTCAAATAAAAAGGGTCGCCAAGAGTGTCATACCCTATAAGCATCGCTTCCGTTTAAGGGGATCTTACAGGTGGCTGTTTGGAAAAATGGGCATACTTTGTGAGCTAAAATATGATATTAATCTACCAAACGCCGAACTGGTTGGCAACGAAGCCTATGGTGCATTTTATGTCTACATGCCTAAGTTAACGGAAGAAAAACCTCCCATCATCCTTTCGCTCGGCATCGGCGAAGACGTAAGTTTTGATAAAGACATCATTCGACGCGCAAAAGCTAAAGTCTATGCGTTCGACCCTACTCCCCGTTCTGTTGAATATCTGAAAAATCAAAAGATGCCAAGTTCCTTTGAATTCTTCGAATGTGCCGTTGGCGCAAAAGACGGTTACACTAGTTTTTGCGTTCCCGCGCCAGATAGCGAAGATCCGAGTGGCAGCATTCACGGCGAAGTCCACGAGAATGGCAAGCAGGAGTTGATAAAAGTCGAAGTTAGGCGAATAAGCACCATTATAAAGGAACTCGGGATAAGAGAAATATCTCTTCTAAAGATGGATATCGAGGGCAGCGAATTTGAAGTTATTGACGATATGCTGAAAGAAAAAATATATCCTAATCAGATATGTCTAGAGTTTCATGAGCGGTTCTTCCGTGACGGAAAAAGCAAGATGAGAAATGCACTTAAAAATCTCCGCAGTAACGGCTACGCGCTTTTTGCTATTTCTACCAGTAGGCTAGAAGTTAGCTTTATAAAACGCGAAATCATCAAGAAATCAATAAGTTAAAAATCCCCCATCTACTTCTTTGTCTTTTTGACAAGTTTGTGATATAATGTTATACATGCAAAAAAGAAAATATATGGTTTGCTCAGCTGTCGTGACAGTTTATTCCGGCACCAATCCAGGTTATTTTACAGAAGCTTTAGAAAGTGTCTTGGGCCAAACGCAAAAATCCGATGATATAATTATTATTGCTGATGGAGCAATCGACAATAACCTAGACAAGCTAATAAATGAATATACTAACCGATACAAACACATAACATTCGAAAAGCTTCCAAAGAACGCAGGGGCGGCCGCAGCAAGAAATCATGGCGCATCACTAGCAAAAAACGAGTTGATCGCGATAATTGACGACGACGACATCTCACTACCAGAAAGGTTCTCTAAGCAAATCGCGGAGTTTAATAGAGACGAAAGCCTTACAGGTGTTGGCGGACAGCTCGCGGAATTTGAAAACAATGATCCAAAAAAACTGACTAGCATCCGCAAAGTCCCGACCGAACATAGTGAAATTTATCAATTCTCAAAACGTCGTTCGCCAATCAACGACCCCACCATGATGTGGCAAAAAACGGTATTCATCAAACACGGTGGATATCCGGAAGGATGGCGTAGGGGAATGGATTACGCACTCGTCATGAGTCTCTTGGTCCAAGGCCACAAGATAGCGAACCTTGAAGACATCGTTCTTCACTACCGTATCGACAGCGATAACCTCAAACGACGCGGAGCAAAACTCGGTCAAAAAATCGCGCTACAAAAGTATTTTCTGCAAAATGGCTACATAAGTACAAAAGATTTCACCGCTACCAGCGCAGGCCTCGTCGCAATGAAAATAGTTCCCCCAGCCGTCAAAAAAATGCTCTATAAGAGATTCCTACGAGGTGTCACAAAATGAGTGGCATACAGAGTCTGATATTTTACCTTGCTTGTTTCGGTTTGAGCGCCTTCTTAATATACCTCGGCAACACTTCTCACAGAAGGACTCTGGATATAAATCTTGGCAAGAAAAAACTGCAGGTTAACCTCTTCGTTGTATCAGGTTTAGCCATACCTATACTCATAGCATCACTGAGATACGGAGTCGGCAGCGATTACTATAGCTACCTCCGGTTATACAACAATACAAGCAACGGATATCTAGCTTTCAATGAAGCTAACGGAGCGTGGTGGGTTGAACCAACCTTTTTTATCTTTTCTTGGATTTCAAGACTACTAACGAACAGTCCATATTTGGTCTTCACGATATATGCAACAATTACTGTTACATTTTTCTATATCGCTCTGAAACATTCCAAAATAAAATTCATCGCATCCGCCTTCTTTATGATTCTCCTAATGTTCTTTTTTGTCTCTCTAAATACGGTTCGCCAAAGCGCAAGCATTGCTATTTTATTTTACGCACTCCATCAACTCTTCGATGGAAAATTCTGGAGATACGCAGGATGGGTTATTGCAGCTGCTTTTATGCATTTTTCTGCGATACTATTTCTTCCACTTTGGCTTATGCGCATGGTTTTCAAGTCCACGAAAAAGCAACACAGGATTGCAATAATTCTTCTTATCTTCGGTGCTATTAGCATCGTATCACTCTTCGCCGTAGATCTATTTGAAATAGCTGTAAAGCTACCAATGTTTGCAAAATACAACTATGCTAGTTGGGGGATGAATAAAGCCTTCGATATCGGTATGACTCACTTAGCATATATCGCAATATTTTTTACCAGCCTATACATCTTAAGGAAAAAGATTTCAAGTAATGTTGAATCGGCAACATTAGTGGCTACGTACTCTGTCGGCTGCGCACTAATGTTCGCCAGTACCACCCTGCGCTTCGCACAGCGTCTCGCATGGCCAGTGCTTCCTCTTTCGTGCGTGCTTGTGCCGCTTTGCACTGAAACGTTAATCGAGAAAGTCCAAACAATAGATAGATCGCGATTCAAAAAACTAGCCGTCATCGGCCTGCATCTCACTCCAATTATAATCGCCATAACGTATTTCGTTATCTCCCTCTATCTGCAGAATCAGTCAGGCGCTTTCCCGTACCGGTTTCTTTGGCAGCAAGGAGATGCGGCATGACGTTCCCTATTGATGTAGTTATACCGTGGGTTGATGGCAGCGATCCGAAGTGGCTAGAAGAAAAGAAAAGGTATATGTCGCACGACCCAAAAAACAACGCCAGTACCGATACAAGCAATAACCGCTATCGCGATTGGGATAATACGCAATACATATTTCGAGGCATAGAAAGATATATGCCCTGGGTGCGAAAAGTACATCTCGTGACCAATGGACAAAAACCTGCTTGGCTGAATATAAACGCTAAAAAACTCAACTGGGTTAAGCATTCAGACTACATCCCCGCCAAATACCTGCCAACATTTAGCTCGCACCCAATAGAATTAAATCTTCACAGAATCAAGAAACTATCCGAGCACTTCATCTATTTTAACGATGACATGTTTGTGATCAGGCCGACGAAAAAAACTGACTTTTTCAGCAAAAAAGGCCTGCCGAAGGATCAGGCAGTTTTCTGGCGTATCACTAGCCCAAATTATGATGAAGTTTTTTGGCATATTTTATTGAACAACATGGGTGTTATAAACCGTAATTTCACTAAGAATCAAGTCATTAAGCACAACTGGACCAAATTAGCATCAATACGCAACGGCCTGCTCGCGCCATTTTTAGATTTAGCGTTTTTACCAACAAACCATATCCCCGGATTCTTGATCAATCACATACCTCAGCCATTCTTAAGAAGCGTATTCATAGATCTCTGGAACAAAGAACACGACTTGCTTGACAAGGTTTCGTCAACCAAGTTCCGCTCGGCGATGGACGTTAACCAGTATCTAATCAAAGAGTGGCAAATCGCTTCTGGACGCTTTGCGCCAAAAAACGTTCAAAGAATTACTCACAATTTTTCCATATTTCCGAAACAAATGAATGACCTCAAGAAAGCCCTCCATAACCACAAATACGAAACCATCTGCATCAACGACGTGGAAGTACAAAACTTCAGCGCAACAAAAGACTCAATTAATGCATCATTCGAAAAGCTTTTTCCTTCTAAGTCGGAGTTTGAACTATGAAGCCGCTAAATGTTCTTGAAGTCATTTATTCGCCATCCTTCGGGGGCGTTGGCGTAATGGCACTAAACATTATGGAAAAGTTAGATCGAAAAAAAATTCGTCCGATCGTTCTTTGCTTCAACGATGGACCACACGACCTTCAGGATCGATTGGATGCCACTCGCATAGATGTTTTTTCCGCCAAGCCCAAGAACGCCTTCAACGCCATGTCTTGGCACAAGAACGTATCGAACATCATTAAGGACCATAAGGTTGACGTCGTACATATACACGCAGAGCATCCGGCAATCGCTTTTGTTGCACGAGTAGCAAAGAGGAACAAGATTCCCATCGTTTTCCATTCCCACAATACGGCCTATACAATTAAATCTAAAAGCAAGCTCAAAACAGCATTGCGACGCATTTCAATGCCGTTTATAATGCAATATACCGCACGACTAGCAACGGCCAGGATCGCATGCGGCAGCGCCGCTGGTAAGTTTTTATTCGGAAATCGCGGATTTACCGTCATTAAAAATGGGATCAACGTCCACAATTTCGTTTTCGACGAAAAAGCACGCGAAAAAACTCGTAAAAGCTTCAATATCTCAAGCACATCGACCGTTCTGCTAAACATCGGGCGTCTGGCGCACCAAAAAAACCAAGGCTTTTTACTTGATGTTTTTAACGAGTATCACAAAGGCCACCCAGACAGCACCTTATTATTAATAGGTGACGGCGGAGACAAGAAGAGCCTCCAAGCGAAAACTGATCGGCTAGATCTAAGCTCAAGTGTTTTGATTCCTGGCGTATATAAAGACGTACAGGGCCTTCTAAGCGCTGCGGATATTTTTGTCCTCCCCTCAATCCACGAGGGACTGCCCGTCGTTTTAGTTGAAGCTCAAGTAAACGGACTGCCAATACTGGCGAGTGAAAATGTTTCGTCTGAGTCAAACATTGCTGGCACCGTCGAATTTTACCCGCTAGATAAATCACCAAAAGAGTGGGCAAAAAAACTTTCCGCCATGGACCTATCAAGAAACAACTATGCCTACAAAAACATCGAAAAAGCCGGTTATAGCATAGATGATTCAGCCAAAAAACTAGAGAGGATTTATGAAAAAGTCGCAAACCGAAAAACGCAATAAAGACCTAGTAAAAAACACTATTATCCTAGCCGTCGGCAAACTGGCTCCAGCCCTCATGTCGTTCATTTTATTGCCGATTTACACACGATTCATCGACCCCACGGATTTTGGTATGGTTGATTTGATCAATTCATATACTCTGCTATTCATTCCCGTCATTTTATTACGCTTAGATATTGGTATCTTTCGATATGTAATCTCAGCTCGCAACAACACCAAGGCAATCAGCAAAATACTCACAAACACTTTAATCATGATCTTACCGCTAATCATGCTGGCCGGCATAGTTGTAATTGTCGGCGGAATAATCGGCCTACTGCCATTCGCCGGCGCAATCGCACTAAACGTTATTGCACAAATCGTCATAATCGGCCAACTTGCCCGGGGCCTCGGTCACAATAAACTCTACGCTCTTAGCGCAACCGTCGGATCTCTCGTCAATCTCGTCTTGGGCTGGCTATTTATAGTTGTTCTAGAGTTCGGGGGCGAAGGCATGCTCTGGGCCCTAGGTATCTCAACGCTTATTAACAGCTTAATAATCATTATTGCATTAAAACCCACACAATACATAGATAAAAAGCTGCGCGACCAAAGCTTGAGAAAAGAGCTGCTTCGCTTCAGTCTGCCACTAGTTTTTGAAAACTCCTCTTGGTGGATAATGAGTACAAGCGATCGGACTATTATCACTGCCGTCCTTGGCGCAGCGGCAAACGGCATCTATGCCATCAGCAATAAAGTGACAAATGTCGCGAACATCTTTACGAGTATCTTCTGGATGTCCTGGAGCGAGTCGGCCTCAGCCCATGTTGATGACAATGACCGTGACCAGTTTTACTCCAAAATGTTGAACGCGTATATCCGTGGGTTTGGCGCGATTTGCTTAATCGTAATCGCCGCTACACCTTTTCTTATGAAGCTCTTTATCGGCGCCGAATACGGTGAAGCTTTTTATAACATACCAATTCTAATTATCGCAACGTTCTTCAGCGCTATCATGGGTTTTCTCGCCGCGATTTATTCTGCCCTAAAGATGACTAAGCAGATAATGGTCACCTCACTAGTTTCCGCCGCCGTGAACCTTGTGATTAACTTGGCTCTAATCAACTTCATCGGACTCTATGCCGCCGCCATCAGCACAGCTATTTCCTACGCTACAATGACCATGCACAGATATCTCGGCTTGAGAAAAAAAGGCATCAAAGTGCGCATAGACAAACGGCCCACACTCGCATTGGTCCTTGGGGCTGGAATTATATGTACTCTATGTTATTATAATCACTCCCTGGGGAATCTTTTAAACGTGGCGCTAGCTAGTGCAATAGCCTTTCCTCTTAATCTGGACCTCTTGGCAGCTGCCCGGAGAAGACTCGTCGGGCATATTTGCAAAAAATAATAGCGCCACACCGATCGCACGATCGCCTTTTTTGTCAAGCTTCCCAAACAAAAACCTTGACTTTTTGTAAAGCAACCGATACAATATCAGCATAAGGAGAATGGAATGATAAAACGCAAATTATGGCAAGAATTAGAAAAGTATTTGGATAACAAACAAGCCTTGGTTATAACTGGGCCACGCCGAGTAGGTAAAACAACAACACTAAAGTGGCTACTCGAACAAACCAAATCAAAAAATCAGGTTTTCTTTGATATAGAGAATCTTGGCGACCGCAAGATCTTTGAAGTCACCGATTACAATGACGTCATTCAGTCGTTAAGGACTCGCGGCTTAGATACAGATTCAAAAATGTTCATTGCGATTGACGAAATTCAATTTTTACCAAATATCACAAGTGTTATCAAGTACCTTTACGACCACTACGACATCAAGTTTTACCTTTCCGGGTCAAGCTCCTACTATCTGAAAAACCATTTTACCGAATCCATGGCGGGGCGCAAATTCTTGTTCGAACTAATGCCTCTTAGTTTCCAGGAATTCCTAGACTTTAGGGGCGCAAAATACATTCTGCCAGATATCGATTTTGCTAATCCAGCTAAGTTTCCTGATGCTCTTTACGCAGAACTAGAAAATTACTACAACGAGTATATTCAGTACGGCGGCTTTCCGAGTGTCGTTCTGGAGCCGCAACCAGAAAAGAAGCTCCGATTGCTCGACGAATTCTTCAGCACCTACGTCAATCAAGATGTGGTCACCTGGATGGACTTTAGCTTAACTGGCGACCTCCGCCGGCTGATTAGTCTCCTCGCAGCGCGAGTTGGCAATCGTCTCAACACTATGGAACTATCAGAAGTTAGCGGGTTAACGCGGATCAAAGTGACAACATGGATCGAGTTTCTGGAGCAAACCTATCTTATCCGAACTCTGCCCGTGGAATCCACGTCCGAGGACGTCAAAGTGCGCAACCTCAAAAAGCTCTACTTTATTGATGCCGGAATCGCCAACATCAACGCTGATCTTTCGAGTGGCCAAAAATTCGAAAATGTCCTGGCTGCTCAGCTTTCCAGCTATGGCAAACTCTCATATTACGATAACGGCCGCCAAGAAGTCGATTTCATATTAGATCAAGATGGTTCAAAAACTGCTTTTGAGGCTAAAGAGGCTCCAACCGAAGCAGATTTAAGTACTCTGCGTTTTGTCGCAAATGAGAAGCTAAAGATTGATAAATACGCCATGATAGGCAAGCAAAAGTCCCAGAAGTTCAACAACTATATTTGGGGCGGAGAGTTGTAGGCCAAGCAGGGCGAGATGCCGTAATAGATAAGCAACCACCCTGACACTTGACACTTGACACTTGACACTTGACACTTGACACTTGACACTTCGTACGCGAGTGCAACTGTCAACTTGTGGTATAATAGTCCAGTAGTCCACTTGCCCGAGTGGTGAAATTGGTATACACGTATGCCTTAGGAGCATATGCCGCAAGGTGTGCTGGTTCAAGTCCAGTCTCGGGCACCACGAGCACAAAACGCAATCGTCAGGAGCGCGATAGCACTGTTATTATACTTGCCAAAGCCAAGAAGGTAGCGTAAAAATATGGGTAAATAGAAAGAATAGCGATAAGAGGTAAATAGTGAAAATTGTAGGTTTCGCACCAGAACATATCAAACAGGCGGTAAGGCTTGCCCTACAAAACTATGAAGTCGAGCGCAAGTCTGTTTCCGCATTGCCAACAATCAAGACACTCCCCGACTTAACCCCTTATGCAATAAATAATCTTGGTGTTTCTGCATTTTGTGGTGATACATTGATTGGCTTTCTTTGTGCAACGTCACCGTTTAACAATGCCTTTGCTTCTACGGACGCAGTGGGCGTGTTTTCTCCCATGGGCGCTAACGCCGCTACCAAAGAGAATAGGGCAGACATTTATGCTCGGATGTATCAAGTGGCTGGCGGGAAATGGGTGCAAGCAGGAGCTACAAGTCACGCTGTATGCCTGTATGCACACGATGTCGAAGTGCAAAAACAATTTTTCCAATATGGTTTTGGAATGCGGACTGTTGATGCCGTGCGCAAAATGGACGAGATAGTAGTACCGATTTGCACAAACTACGATTATGAGGAACTCGCGCAGAATGATTACTCGTCTGTTTTCCCGTTGGAATTGCTGCTAAACAAACATCAGCGCGAAAGCCCGTATTTGATGAACAGAAAGCCGAATACATTGGAAGGTTTTATTCAATCAACAATACAGTCGCATGCCCGAATTTTTGTCGCGAAGCAGCGGAACAAAATATGCGCCTATCTAAAAATTTCCCATGATGGAGAAACTTTTATTGAGAGCGAGAGTGGTTATGCTCATATTGGTGCCGCTTTCTGTTTACCCGAACACCGAAGACAAGGACCTCTGCCATGCCATCTGCTCACGCTTCGTTCGTCGGTTCGGAAT
>QMCD01000884.1_pt1 | contig 25857 bp, 24 predicted proteins | sample 1821841 | NCBI WGS metagenome assembly QMCD01 (sample SAMN01991225, study PRJNA193472) | Termite gut metagenome, whole genome shotgun sequencing project. | isolation source: worker | host: Macrotermes natalensis | reverse complement strand
GGCGGCATAAAAGTTGTGTTCTGATTCAGGATAAGCGCCACAGTCGCGCCACAGCAATTATAGTAATAAATAAATCCACAGTCTTCACATTTTTTTGACTTGAAATTGTGTTCAAAGAAACGGTCTGACCCGCACTTAGGACAGTAGCTGAACTGCGACAGTGGATGCATTTTGCCTGGCTATTTTATTATTTAACAAAAATAGGTCTTTATTCCGATAAATTATGTTGGCTGCTTGTATCAATTGAATTACATCGGATTCTCGCTTTTCAAATGTTGTGTGTGTTCGCAACAGTCCGCCAATAGCCAAACACACGAGAATGAAAAGCGTCCAAAATCGTAATTTGGTCATTGAAAACGGATCTAAAATAAATATTTTTACAGCCAGCAAAACCTCTGCTATCAAAGGCAAAAGCAAAATTTCATAATCGAACGAAAATTGATTTTTTTTACTCCAAAAAACGACAAATACCAATAAACAGAAACTCCAAAACACTATTTGTTTGATGGTTTTAACATTATTTTGAGCCTTCAAAAATATAATCAAATATAGTCCTACACATCCTATAATCACATACGTATTCAGCGCTATTCCACTGAAATAAGACAATGGCGAAAAACACCATTCGCCCCATTTTGCATTAAAATATTCTAAAGACGGACGTTTCAAAACCACCGACAAACCCAGTGCCAATAATCCAAACACACTTAATTTTCTATCCGCATTAAGCGAAATACCTTTTTTTTCCAAAATAAAAAACACGAAAGAGGCTATCAAATAAACCAAACAAAGTCCCGAATACGCCGTATGTACCGCTCCAAAAAAGGACGTATTAACGCCTGAAAGCAGCAATAATAAAAGTATTCCGGAATATTTTTGTTTAAATCCATATTCAGTTATTCCAAAAATTCCATACGCAAAAATCATCGGAGAAGTCGAAAAAATCAGGCTAATCCACGTCAAAGAAAGATTGATTTTAACCGCTAAAATAGTTGTTATATTTTGAAAAAAATTCACATTGCACCATGCCGAAAGGCTTGATAAATCAGGGTGATTGATGATGTTGAACAACGTCATTGCCGATTCGCCGAACGTGCTTCGCAATTCGTGAAACCATGCTGTAAACCCGATAACCACAAGGAATCCAAGATGCGATAATCGTTGAATATTGCGATCAGACGGCGAAATTTGGTATGTGATAAATTTTTTGTATCTTTGCATATTCACAAAAGGACAAGCTACAAAGTTACAAAAAATTTCTGATATGAACCTAATTTTTGCGACAAATAATTCGCACAAACTTCACGAAGTAAAGGAAAAATTGCAATTGAGCCATTCCAATGTTCACATTGTCAGTCTTGCGGAAATCGGCTTTTCGGGCGATCTTCCGGAAACGGGAAATACCTTACAAGCCAATGCGTTGCAAAAAGCCCAAACGCTTTATAAGCACGTATCGCAAAATTGTTTTGCCGATGATACCGGTTTGGAAATTGAGGCGTTGAATGGCGAACCGGGCGTGTATTCGGCACGATATGCCTGTAGGGGCGAGGCATGCCTCACCCTTACCACATTCGACGACAATATGAATTTAGTTTTATCAAAGATGCACGGCAAAACCAATCGCAAAGCCTGTTTCAAAACCGTTATTGCGTTGATTTTGGACGGACAAGTTCATTATTTTGAAGGTCGTGTAAACGGCGAAATTACAACGGAAAAACACGGTGCGGAAGGTTTTGGCTACGACCCTATTTTTCGTCCCGACGGCTATTCGGAAACTTTTGCAGAATTACCTTTGAGCGTGAAAAATCAAATTAGCCATCGTGGACGGGCGATGGATCAATTGGTTACGTTTCTAAATGGATTGCATTCTGCACAACCGGGCATATAAGCCATTTTTAGACAACAATTCATCGTGCGTTCCTGTTTCCACAATGTCTCCCTTATCCATCACCAAAATTTGATCGGCATGTTGAATGGTGCTTAAACGATGCGCAATCGCAATCGTTGTGCGGTTTTTAGACAACGTAGAAATAGCCTCTTGCACCAATTTTTCCGATTCGGTATCTAATGCAGATGTGGCTTCGTCCAGAATGAGAATGGGCGAATGTTTAAGAATCGCACGGGCGATGCTCAATCGCTGACGTTGTCCGCCCGAAAGTTTCATTCCGCTATCGCCAATAACCGTGTTGTAGCCATTCTCCGTGTTCATGATAAATTCGTGAGCATTAGCGGCTTTAGCGGCTTCAACAATCTCTTCGTGAGAAACATCGGTACGGCCAAACGTGATATTGTTAGCAATAGTATCATTGAATAAAATCGTATCTTGCGACACATAAGCGGAAAGCCCACGAATATCGGCAATCATCAAATCACGAATATCAACATCATCAATTAGAATTTGTCCTGACGTACAATCGTAAAATCGTCCCAAAAGGTCGGCAATCGTGGTTTTTCCGGCTCCGGAAGGACCAACGATAGCGTAATATTTATTTTTCTCGAAAGAAAGCGAAATATTATTTATAACATTGTTGTTTGTCTCTGTAACATGCTGATTTTCATCGTCGTTTAACGATTCATAATGAAAAGAAACGTTGCGAAAAACAATGTTATTATCAAACGTTGTTTTGTGAAAGGCTTGAGGTTTTTCCACAATTTTTTCGTCGGCATATAAAATGGTTTTTATGCGTTTGACAGAGGCTTTACCTTTTTTCAATGCGTAAAATGCGGTAGATACGTTTTTCGCGGGATTCAAAATTTGTGTCAAAAACAGTAAAAATGTCACTAAAATTTCCGGCGATAGATTACTATCTTCTTTTAAAATCAACCAGCCACCAAACACCAAAACGCCCATAATAGCGATTGTTCCTAAAAATTCACTGATCGGCGAAGCAAGGTCGTGCCGCCGAAAAGCCATATTGGTTAATTTGTAAAAAAATTGGTTTCGTTGTTCAAATTTTGTAAAAAAATACGATTGCGCTTGATAGCCTTTGATAGCTTTCAAGCCACTGATCGTTTCTTCGGTTTGGGCTATAAGTTTTCCCAAATTGCTTTGTACTTGAGCACCCATATTTCTCAAGTTTCTCGAAAACGCGCTGATGCCAAAAATCACAAGTGGCAGAATCAAAAACGTGACTATGGCCAATTGATAATTCATAAAAAATAAACCGCCCAACATCATTATAACTAAAAGTAAATCAACAAGTACCTGCTCCATCGGTGTTAAGATTTCCCGATCGATAACTTGCACATCGGCAGTTACTCGTGCCAACAAATCCCCTTTTTGTTGGCGGGAAAAAAACGACAACGGTAAAATCAAAAGTCTTTGGTATAAATCTCTTCGAACATCACGAACGACGCCGTTTTTAATCGGAACAAACGTGTATAATGCCAAATAAGCAAATGTATTTTTCAATAAATAAAGTACGCCGATCACAATCACCACAAGGGTTAACGTGCGTTTTTGACCGTGTATAAGCATGAATTGCGACAATTCATACTTCAAATAATTGAGTAAGGATTCCGAAGAAAATCCGGTTATTTCCGGTCGTTCTGTTACGGCATCAACTTGCCCGAATAAAATACTCAAAAACGGCACTATCCCCAACAGCAGAGCCATGTTGAACACAACCGATAATATTCGCAATAAAATATTAATGCCGATAGTTCCGGTAAATGGTGAGAGATAGCGATAGAAAAAACTGTTTTTGAACATACTTATTTTTTTCGTTGTAACAATCCTTTTATAGTGTGTAGTTTCATTAAAGCTTCAACCGGTGTGAGTGTATCCACATTGGTATTCAAAATGTCCGTTTTGATTTCTTCCAATAACGGATCATCTAATTGAATAAATGATAATTGAAACTCCGAAGATTTATCTTCTCCGGCTGTTTCATGATTATCACTCTGCGCAGTACCCGCCTGCGTTTGATGAGATTCTTCCAACCATTTTAAGATGTCTTCTGCACGAGTCAAAACTTGTTGAGGCATACCCGCCATTCGGGCAACGTGAATACCAAAACTGTGAGCGCTTCCGCCGGGTTTCAACTTACGCAGAAAAATAACACGATTATCAATTTCTTTGACTGAAACATGGAAATTTTTGATACGTGGAAACCGATCGGCCATATCGTTTAATTCGTGATAGTGCGTAGCAAACAACACTTTCGCCTTTGCAACCGGTTGTTCGTGCAAATACTCGGTAATCGCCCAAGCTATGGAAATACCATCATACGTTGAGGTTCCACGTCCGATTTCGTCCAACAAAATCAAACTTCGATTGGAAATATTGTTCAAAATACTGGCGGTTTCGTTCATTTCCACCATAAATGTAGATTCGCCCGACGAAATATTATCACTCGCTCCTACCCTTGTAAACACACGGTCAACTAAGCCGATTTCCGCCGATTCAACGGGAACAAAACAGCCCATTTGCGCCATCAAAACAATCAAAGCCGTTTGTCGTAAAAGCGCCGATTTCCCGGACATATTGGGTCCTGTAACAATGATAATTTGTTGCGAAACATTATCCAAAAACACATCGTTCGAAACATACTCTTCCCCAATAGGGAGCTGCGTTTCAATAACCGGATGACGGCCTTGCGTAATTCGTAATTCGCAATCTGAATTTAGTTTCGGACGTTTATAATGACGACTTCTCGAAACCTGCGCAAAAGATAATAGGCAGTCCAATTTTGCCAATAATTGCGCATTATATTGAATGGGCTTGATGTGTTCACTTACCGCCAAAATCAATTCGTTAAACAATAGATTTTCTAATTCTAAAATACGTTCTTCCGCCGTTAAAATCTTTTGTTCGTAAACTTTAAGTTCCTCCGTGATATACCGCTCGCCAGTAGTAAGCGTTTGCTTGCGTGTCCACGTATTCGGCACCTTGTGTTGGTGGGATTTGCTAACTTCCAAATAATAACCGTAGATATTATTAAAAGCCACTTTCAGGTTCGGTATGCCTGTAATTTCGCTTTCTCGTTGCTGTAATTTTACTAAAAAATCCTTGCCGGAATAAGCCATTTCACGAAGTTCATCTAATTCCTTATTTACGTTTGCATTGATGACAGAACCTTTATTTATGGCTATGGGTGCATCATCTGAAAGAATTTGTTCTATTTTTTTACGAATGGTTTTGCATAAATCAAAATGTTCCACGATAGATTCCAACGCAGTAGCCTTCTGCGTTTGCGATAATTTAACAAGTTCTTCGATTTCAAATAACGAACGCTTGATTTGCACCATTTCTCTCGGTGTAATTCGACCAATGGCCACTTTGGAAATCAACCGTTCCAAATCGCCGATACGCTTGATAATGGTCTGGATATTTTCGGCAAAATCTGTATTATTAAACAGAAAATCAACTACATCCAACCGTTCTTCGATAGGTTGTTGATCTCGCAAAGGCAAAACAATCCAACGTTTCAATAATCGAGCACCCATGGGCGAAACTGTTTCATTCAACACATCAAACAAGGTTGTTGCCTGTTCGTTCGGCGAATGGATTAATTCCAAATTCCGGGTTGTGAATTTATCTAACCAAACGTAGTGGTCTTCTGCGATACGTGAGATTTTACAAATATGCGCCGTTCGATTATGCTGCGTTTCGGCCAAATAATGCAACGCTGCTCCGGCAGCAATCAATCCTTCCGACATATCATCAACGCCAAAGCCTTTCAAAGATTTGACATTGAATTGTTTAGTTAATATTTCCGTCGAAAAATCCGATTGAAACACCCAATCTTCAAACGTATTGATATAGAATTTATTACCAAAATATTCCTCGAATTGTGATCGCTTATTTTTTTGAACAATGATTTCGGCGGGACCGAAATTTTGTAACAACTTATCCAAATACTCAATACTACCCTGCGCTACATAAAATTCGCCCGTCGAAACATCTAAAAAAGCAATCCCCGAATTTTTATCATTCAGATAAACGCCCGCTAAAAAATTATTTTGATTATTTATCATTGTATGAAACGCCGGGTGTAACCAATTCCGTAATTCCACGTTTGACCAATTTTTTTGTAAGTTTCGGATTTTCAAGTTGTTCACAAATAGCCACACGCTTTCCGGCACGAACCAATTTCGGCAAATAAGTGTCCACAGCATGATGTGGGAAACCGGCCAATTCAATAAATTGCGCAGAGCCGTTGGCACGTTTGGTCAGCGTAATGCCCAATATTTTTGACGTTTCTATCGCATCATCGCCAAAAGTTTCATAAAAATCACCCACGCGAAACAAAAGCAAAGCATCGGGATACTTCGCCTTCACTTCGTAATACTGCTTCATCAGCGGTGTTTCGACATATTTTTTTTTGTCAGGCATAACTTGCAAAGATACGAAAAAAATTTGATAATATCAAATTTTTTTCGTTATCTTGATAAATAAATGATTAACACGGAGATATCCGCCGGGCTAACCCCCGAAATCCGTGAGGCTTGCCCAATGGTTCGTGGACGGATTTTAGATAATTTCTCGCGGGCTTCAAAGGATAGTGATTGCAATTTATGATAATCAAAATCCGGTTTCAAGATTGTATTTTCGTGTTTGGATAATTTTTCGGCAATATCTTTTTCTTTTTGAATATAACTTTCGTATTTAATTAAAATATCAGCCTGCTCCTGCGTTTCAGAAATAATTTCAGAGTTCGTTTCTCCGAAATCAAAATTCAAAACCGGCTTCAAATTATTCAGTTCAACTTGAGGACGAGATAAAACTTGGGCTAATGATGTTTTTTGTGAAACATCACTGGTTCCGCAAGATTCCAAAATCGGATTAAGTGCTTCCGGCGAAATTTTGGTTTGGATTAAATAATCAACTAAATTTTTAGTTAATTGTTGTTTTTGTTCCAATCGTTTCATACGTTCGACACTTGCCAAACCGAGGCTGTAACTGAGCGGCGTCAATCTTTGGTCGGCATTGTCCTGACGTAATAAAATCCGATATTCCGCTCGTGATGTAAACATTCGATACGGTTCGTCAACACCTTTCGTAACCAAATCATCAATCAGAACACCGATGTACGCTTCGTTGCGTTTCAGCACCAACGGCTCTTTTTCGTGAATTTGCAAGACGGCATTGATTCCGGCTATTAACCCTTGAGCGGCAGCTTCTTCGTAACCGGTTGTTCCGTTGATTTGTCCGGCGTGGAATAATCCACGAATGATTTTCGTCTCTAACGTAGGCTGCAACTGCGTTGGCGGAAAATAATCATACTCAATGGCATAACCCGGACGAAAGATTTTCGCCTGCTCAAAGCCTTGTATTTTGCGCAAAGCAGCCACTTGAATGTCTTCGGGAAGCGATGATGAAAATCCATTGATATAATACTCATTCGTAGTCCAGCCCTGCGGTTCCACAAAAAGTTGATGTTGAGTTTTGTCGGCAAAACGATTGATTTTATCTTCAATCGACGGACAATATCTTGGGCCAACACCCTGAATCCGGCCTTGAAACATCGGTGATTTTTCAAAGCCCGTTCGCAACACATCATGAACGGCTTCGCTTGTGTAAGCAATGAAACACGAACGTTGGTGCGTTAGTTTTGGTGTTTCTAAAAATGAAAATTTCGAAGGATTTTCGTCGCCTTTTTGTTCTCCCAATTTTGAAAAATCAATGGTTCGACCATCCACACGAACAGGGGTTCCTGTTTTCAATCGACAACTCTCAAAACCGAGTGTGCGCAAGCGTTCCGTAATTTCCGAACTCGCTCTTTCGCCCATGCGTCCGCCACTGAAATTTTTCTCTCCAATATGAATCATTCCATTCAAAAACGTACCATTGGTTAAAATAACGGCCTTCGCAAAATATTGTTGATCAATCGCCGTGATAACACCTTGAATTTGATTATTTTCAACGATTAAATCCACAACCTCATCTTGGCGCAAATCCAGATTTGACGCATTCTCCAGCAATTCTCGCCATTTCTGTGAAAATAATTGCATATCGCTTTGTGCACGTGGACTCCACATTGCAGGGCCTTTTGAGCGATTGAGCATACGAAATTGAATCATCGTGCAATCGGTTACAATGCCCGAAAGACCGCCTAATGCGTCAATTTCACGAACAATTTGTCCTTTCGCCACGCCACCCATAGCCGGATTGCACGACATTTGCGCCAAGCGGTCGATATTCATGCTAATCAACAGCGTCTTCGCACCTAACGCAGAAGCAGCGTGCGCAGCCTCACATCCGGCATGACCTCCTCCAACAACAATAATGTCATAAATATTCCGCATAGTTTGCGACAAAAATAAAAATTTTGTAGCCTCGCCGGGAATCGAACCCGAATTTAAAGTTTAGGAAACTTTCGTTCTATCCATTGAACTACAAGGCCAAAAAAAGGTGAACGGTTAAAGGTAAACGGTAAATGGTGCTTCGCCTAATTTCTATGTGTTTACCCTCGCAATTGGGCGAAGCACCATTTACCCTTAACCTTTTACCTTTTACCTTTCGATATAATTAAGAACTTCCGTCGTGATGTACGTCAACTGCTCGCTATCAAGTTCCGAGTGCATCGGCAGGCTCATCACCGTTTTTGCGAGTTTTTCGGAAACGGGGAAATCGCCGTCTTTGTAGCGTGGGTCTTGATAGGCTTTTTGCTGATGAAGCGGAACAGGATAATAAATCATCGCAGGAATGCCTTTATCGGCAAGGTGTTTGATGAGTTCGTCACGATTGATACTTTCGTGCAATTGCAAGGTATATTGATGAAAAACGTGCGTGGAATTTTTGGCTAAAACAGGAACGGTAAGTTTGTCGCACTTCGCAAACGCTGATGAATAGTGGGCCGCAGCCTTAGCACGATTGGTGTTGTAAGTATCCAAATGTTTAAGTTTGGCATCTAAAATCACAGCTTGAATGCTGTCTAAGCGGGAATTGACGCCAATTTCATCGTGATAGTAACGCACTTTCATGCCGTGGTTGACCACCACACGAAGTTTGTCGGCAAGTGCGTCATCATTGGTAAAAATAGCGCCACCGTCGCCGTAGCAACCGAGATTTTTTGAAGGAAAAAACGACGTGCAACCGACATGTCCGATGGTACCCACCTTTTGTTTACGACCGTCCGAATAGATGTAATCCGCACCAATCGCTTGACACGCGTCTTCAATTACAAATAAATTGTGTTTCTTCGCCAACGCCATAATCAACTCCATATCAGCCGATTGTCCGAACAAATGCACCGGAACAATCGCCTTGGTTTTCGGCGTAATGGCTTTTTCAACGGCGTTCAAATCAATGTTGAACGTGTTGGGGTCAACATCTACCAAAACAGGCGTCAATCCAAGCAAAGCGATGACTTCCGCCGTAGCCACGAATGTGAAACTTGCTGTAATCACTTCATCGCCAGGTTTTAATCCCAAGGCCATCATCGACACTTGCAACGCATCGGTGCCATTGGCGCAAGGAATCACGTGTTTAACATTGAGGTATTTTTCCAGATTTTCCTGAAACCGTTTAACCGCAGGGCCATTAATAAATGCACAAGAGTCGATAACTTCTTGAATGCCTTTGTCAATTTCGGGTTTGATGTGTTGGTATTGACTTTTTAAGTCAACCATTTGGATAGGGTTCATATTGTCATTATTCTATATTGAGCGTTCTTTCGTTATTCGTTCGCTGCTATTAAAGCATCTTTTTCTAATTCTGCGGACAATCTGAAATTGGTCTTTTTCATTTTATCCAATATGGGTTTTATAGATGGGATAATTCCCAATAATTTTGCTTTGATGACAACTCCAATAGTACCGATATAAGGTAATTCTAATGAATTTGCAATTTTTCGAGCTTTGTAATCATCCAAAATTAGTGTACTGTTCGGTAGTTCCAATGCCAACGCTATAGCGCTTGATTCACCTTTGTCGATTTGCAGTTCTAAAACTTTTTGGCAAGTATGATCTTTTACATCCAAAACTGTAACCCATTTAGGAAGTTTTTCTCCAAACTCTTCAGAAATTTCAGGTGTTGTAATGATTTCAGAATATACTTCGTGCAATAAATTCATTTCATCAATATTTGACAAAACAATAAAACAACTTGCATCCGAAATAATCGTTTTATGCATGAGAGAGTTCGGTAAAAATTTCGTTTGACGGATAATTAAAAACAGAAACGCCGTAATGCCCTAAAACTTCGGTAAACGTTCGCTTACTTAAATTAGCCACTTCGGCCGCTTGTCCAAGAGAAAGTTTCCCTTTCGCATATAGTTGCGATGCAACAAGCATGGTCAACTCGTGGCTGTCCATAGCAACATTTGTTGGAAAATGAATAGTTATTTCACTCATGACAATCATATTTTTTGCAAAGATACAAAAAAATATTGGAATTGCAAAGATATACCACGCCTTTAATCAATTTCAATTCTTAGCATAAAACCACCGCGTCATTTTTTCTTCACTCAAATTTTTAGTGAGGCGAACAAAGATATATGTGATGATTAGCGCAAAGCATATCCGAAAAATAAATACGCCGGTGTAATGTCCGCCAATGGACATCATTAGGAGCGAATCCTCAATCATACTGTGGCAAAGCGACATCAGGAACAGAGCGTAAAACACATCTCGTTTCTTGAGTCCGCCTTGATTTACGCCGTTGATAATTAATCCGCCACCATACGCCAAACCGAGCGTCATGCCCACAACTGTAATCGGAATCACATCTTTACCAATGCCCAAAAACCGCAAAACAGGTTCCAACAAATTGTTAATTTTCTCAATGATACCGGCACGTTTGAGAAGGTCTAAAACAATGATTAATCCGGTAATCCAAATAAAAATAAAACCGTAATTTTTCAGTTCGTTCAAACCCCATTGCAACAACGTTGGCTTTTCGGGCGCAATGAACAGCGTGTTTGCAATATCAGGAAACCCTTGAAGGACGCCCAAAAGATGATATATCCAATAAATCAAAATCCCGCCAATCAAACCAAATCCGAAACGCAATATAAATATAACCGGAATTTTTGCACCGGCTTTTTTCGTTACCATCAATTCAAGCGGAAATGTATGCGCAATCAAAATAATGGTCGTCAGCGTAGTAACTTGTGCAACCGTCATCGGCGCAATATCCGACGCAATTTGAAAATACGCAATCAAGCCCCCATAAATATTTGCAATCATCGTGGATGCCCACACCAAGCCCATTTCACCGGGTAAGCCCATCAGTTTCATCAACGGCGAAAGTGCATCGCCGATATACACAATTAGCCCTGTCTCCTGTAAGATTTTCACTAAAATCGTAATAGGAATCATGAAGCGAAACATGTAAAAACTTGTCTTTACACCTTGATGCAACCAACCGATGAAGAGATTTGAGATTTTTTTCATGATGCAAAGATACAAAAAAATTAAATAATGATATAAATGGTAAACGGTTAATGGTAAACGGTTAATGGTGCTTCGCCTTATTTCCACATGTGTACATTTTACGATTGGGCGCAGCACCATTAACCATTTACCTTTTACCATTAACCATTATATTGTTTTTTTTTCGTACCTTTGCACCCGTGAAAACACTACCCTCTTATAAACAAATCTGGCAAATCGCTTGGCCCTTGATGATTGGCTTAATCGCCGAAAACGTTGTTGGCGCTATCGACACGATGTTTTTGGGACATGTCGGCGAATTGGAATTAGCCGCCTCAGCCATGGCCGGAGCATTTTATATTATGCTATTTGTTGTGGGAATGGGCTTTGGCGTGGGAACACAAATCCTGATTTCGCGACGCAACGGCGAACAAAATTACAAGCCTATCGGCGCAATTTTAGAAAACAGTTTATATTTTGTTTGGTTGATTTCAGCGATTACGATTATTCTCGTATTTGCTTTTGCAAAGCCGGTTTTGAGTTTCATGATTTCTTCGGAAGCCATTACTAAAGCCTCTTTGCAATTTTTGAACATTCGTGTTTTTACGTTGTTTTTCTCGTTGGGTTGTGTGATGATGCGTTCGTTTTTTGTGGGCATACAATTCACCAAATACATTGGCATTGGGGCTTTCGTGATTGCCGGAACCAATTTTATATTGGATTATGTGATGATTTTCGGCAAATTCGGTTTCCCGAAAATGGGACTTGAAGGCGCTGCTTTAGCCTCTGTTTTAGCGGAAGTGGCGGGATTGATTTATTTTGTGATTATCATTATTCGCAAAGTGGATTTGAAAAAATACGATTTGTTCCGTTTCAAAAAACCTCAACTTGAAATTACACGAAACACCTTTAATCTCTCGGTTTATACGATGTTGCAAAATTTAATTTCGCTCATCAGTTGGCTTCTGTTTTTCGTGATTATTGAAAAAACCGGTGAGCGGAATCTCGCAGTAGTTAACATTGTCCGGAGTTTTTACATTCTAATCATTACGCCGGTTTGGGCTTATAATTCCACAGTGAGCACCCTCGTGAGTAATGCGATTGGCGGCGGACAGCGACGATATGTGTTCCCAATTATCTGGCGTGTTACGCTATTTGGTGTTGCAACAACCTTACTGATTTTAGGACTTGCCGTCTGTTTTCCGGCAAGCATTTTGAAACTTTATACTGCCGATATGTCGCTGATAGAAATCGGGCTGAACGGCGTGTATATCGTGGCTTTCGCCAATGTGCTTTATGGATTTACCGGCATTGCTTTTTCGGCAGTTTCCGCCACAGGAAACACGAATATTGCCATGTTTATAGAAACGTTCGCTGTAGTGATTTATGTATTTGTTGCGTATTTTCTTGCGTCTAATTTTGCCGATCGTATTTCAATGGTTTGGTTTACCGAGGTCGTGTATTACGTTCTTTTAGGTGTCGGCAGTTTTATTTATTTATCCACCAAACATTGGACAAAGAAAGAAATTTAAAGCATAACGTTTTCATTGCATTTTTCTTCTGTAAATTCACCACAAAGGGCACAAAGAAACACGAAGAAATAAAAAAATCTTTGTGGTCTTTGTGGTAAAATTTTTATTTATTTGTGCATAATTCAAAAAATTTACGTAAATTTGCAGATGAATTTTAACAAAACCAATATATGATTAGATAAAAAAATGGCTAAAATATAATTAGCAATTGCTATTCTTGCTTATCGAAACTTAGGACCTTTCAACTATTACAAGAATAAGTGGGCTCGCAGAATGCGGGCTAATCTTATTGTAATAGTGGGTTTCCTAAGACCTCGATAAGCGGATAATGATTAGTCCGCTTTTTTTTGTATCAAATTGAGGCAAAACATAACCCACAAAACTATAATCATCATGAAAAAAATTCTATTTTCAGTAATCCTTGCCGCAGGGGTACAAACCGTTGGGGCACAAAATTTCGTTGGGGCACAAAATCTTGTGCCCCTACAGGCGCAAACAATCATTTTCGTCAAATCCGATGGAACCGGCGACGGTTCATCATGGGCGCAGGCCTGCAATTTGGAACATGCCGTTGGCAACAAGTCCGCCGTAGGGGTGGGTTTCACCCCCACCCCATCACAAATCTGGGTACAAACCGGCACCTATTACCCATCTGCAATGTTAATCATCCCCGATTCCGTGAAAATGTACGGTGGTTTTTCGGGAACAGAAACTGATGTGTCGCAACGCGATTTTGCGGCTAATCCAACCATTATTGATGCACAAAACAAATTCGGATCGGTAGTTCGTCTAAGCCCTTTTGCAGAACTCAACGGATTCACCATTCAAAACGGCGTTTCGCAAAGAAGTCCGCACAAAAACGGTGGTGGTGTTTGGATGGACGATTTTTCAACGGTTGAAAATTGTACGATTATTAACAATTCTGCGTCTCTTAATGGCGGCGGGATTTATGCCAAAGGCGCTGTTAATGTGAAAAATTGCACGATAGAAAACAATACGGCCGGCCATTTAGGACATAATGTTTACGGCTGTTGCATGACAATTGAAGGTGGCAGTGGTATTGCACCATTTATTTGCAATAAAATTTCTTCTGTGGATTACGCTTATTCGCCCGGTGGTGATTTGTTTGCTTTCAAGCCATTGGCCGTATCTGCCGTAGGTTCAAGCGAGTTGTCGTATCAGTGGTATTCCAATACGACAAAAAGTACAATTGGCGGTACACCTGTGGGCACAAATTCGCCGTCTTACACGCCATCTTTTACTTCCATAAGCGCATTGTATTACTACGTAATTGTATCTAACGCTTACGGCAAAGACACTTCCAACATAAGCGGCCTATATACCGTTAAACCGTTAAATTTTGATTATAAGGGAGCGCCACAGGAATTTACATTATATCCAGGAACGTATGTTATTGAATGCTGGGGAGCTCAAGGCTATGGTAATGCTGCAGGCAATTCCGGTAAAGGCGGTTATACAAAAGGAGTTATTAGTTTAACAACAGTAACAACATTTTATGTTTTCGTTGGAGCAACCGGCATGGGAAAAAGTGCAAATACAACCACATTTAATGGTGGTACGGGAACTAATAATGGTTGCCCAGGTGGTGGAGCATCCGACATTCGGGTAACAAGCGGCGCTTGGAATAATGTTGCATCCTTAAGATCCAGAATAATGGTTGCCGGAGGAGGAGGTTCTTCTCATAGTGGCGTTGGTGGTAGCGGAGGTGGATTAAATGGCCTTCCCGGCAGAAACACAAACAATTCAGGCTCTATCGTAACACCTGCACAAGGAGGGTCACAAACTAAAGGAGGAGCTACTATGAGTGGTAATACATACCCCGCATCAGGGTTCGGTTTTGGTGGTGGTGGTGACGGTGGTGGTGGTGGTTATTATGGTGGTGGTGGTGCAGACGGTGCCGCGGGTGGTGGCGGCGGATCTTCATTTATTTCCGGCCACGCAGGCTGTAACGCCATAAATGCAAGCGGAACGCACACAGGACAACCCAATCATTACTCCGGCATGGTGTTTACAGAAACAGTAACGATTGCAGGAAATGCATCCATGCCAAACCCTCGTGGTGCAGGCAATATCACAGGGAATACAGGTAATGGATTTGTTCGGATAACACGGAAATAATTTACGATTTGACGATTTACTATTTACTATTTAGCTGCGCCAAATTGCTAACGGCACAGCGTAAATAGTAAATCGTCAAATCGTAAATCAAAAAAATAAAACGCTCCACATTTTATTTTTTTCCGTATCTTTGCAATCCAATACTACCATAATGTTCACCACCAACGACGGCTCAATTTCCTTAAAAAGCACCCATTTCGATGAAACCTATCATTCGAAATTCGGCGCTGTTGATGAATCCATGCATGTTTTCATCAAAGCCGGTTTGCAGGAATGGTATGACCAAAATCCAAAAAAAAATCACGAAATACATATTTTCGAAATGGGTTTTGGCACAGGGTTGAACGCTGTTTTAACGCTGCAATGGGCCAAAACCATGCAACAACCGGTTTTGTATCATGCCATCGAACTTTTTCCGTTGACTAACGACCAAATTACCACTCTAAACCACGCCGATTTTATTGATGACGACCTTCGTGAAAATGTCTATCAAATCCAACATAGCGCATTTGATTGTAACAAAGGTACACAGTTATCGGGCAAGGGCGATGCGTGCATCGCCCCTACATTGGACATTTCGCCCCATTTTTCGTTATACAAACAACAAATTTCACTCTTGGATGTTGAACTTCCTAATGACTATTTTGATGTGATTTTCTTTGATGCTTTTTCGCCTAATGTTCAACCTGAATTGTGGACAGAATCCGTATTTCAAAAACTGTACAACGCTTCTCGTGAAAAGGCGATTCTTACTACCTATTGCGTCAAAGGCGATGTTCGCCGTGCCTTGCAAACAGCAGGTTTCAGCGTGGAAAAAATTCCCGGACCTGTGGGGAAACGGGAGATTACGCGAGCGAGAAAATTAGGAATTACGATTTAGGAATTACGATTTAGGAATTGATTTGTAATCATAATCATTCGATTGTAAATCGTAAATAATAAAATTGTGAATTAAAATTTGATTTTATGAAAATATTTTTGTATTTTTGCAAAATATTTGCGGATGTGGCGTAATTGGTAGCCGTGCCAGACTTAGGATCTGGTGCCGAAAGGCGTGGGGGTTCGAGTCCCTTCATCCGCACGAAAAAGCCAAAAACACTTGTATATGAAAACCATCCTCTCACTCGCTTTCGCTTTTTCTTGTTTATTTGCAAATGCGCAAAGCCAAGACTCTATCAAAACCATCGTGGATAAAGCCATTCAAGAAAAAAATCTGACTGTGGATATTTATCAGGTTTTTTCTAATTTGTTGGACAAATCTTTGGATGCCGGTTATGTTTTTTCGCTGAAAGACTCTATCGCTAAAGCTGATTTGCCGTTTTTCGGAACATCAGATTCGCCGGTTTATGGACAAACCGGTGGTATTCGGTTCAACGGGCCTGTTACGGATTACAAAGTAGTTATCCATAAAAAACGTTATGCTATTAATTTTTCGGTCAAAAATACCGATGGCATTGATTTCTACGATGTCTATTTGGATATAGATTTCGATGGCTATACCTATATGCATATCAATTCGGCATATCGCTCGTGGATAGCCTATTCCGGCATGGTTCGCGGAACAGATAATTAAACAAAATTTGGACACCAATCTTGTTTCAAAGTATATTCACCTGCATATTTTGGTGTTTATTTTCGGATTCACCGGAATATTAGGCAAATTAATTTCACTTACGGCGGAAAGTTTAGTGTTTTACCGCTTGGCGCTTACTGTTCCTGCGTTGTGGATAGCGATGAAAGCAATGAAAATTCCGTTTTCCGTAACTAAAAAACAACTTTGGCAATATACGTGTGTCGGTTGCATTTTGGGTGTGCACTGGATTTGTTTTTTCGGCGCTATAAAATTCTCGAATGTGGCTGTGGCATTGAGTTGTTTAGCCACGTCGAGCGTGTTTGCAAGTCTGCTTGAACCGTTGTATCTACGACAAAAAGTCGAATGGTTCAACGTAACGGTCAGCATTGCTGTGTTTCTTATTCTGGCTTATATTTTAGGATTAGATATGTCGTATTGGCTTGGTGCTTTGTTGGGCGTCTGCGCCGCGTTTTTCGGGGCTTGGAACAATGTTTTGAATAAACGATTGACCAATATGGCGCATTCTGTAACCATTTCATTTTACGAATTGTTTGGTGCGATGATTCCCGTTGTGGTTTTTCTTGGTTTTACGACATCGGGATTTTCGGAATTTCCGGTGCCACGTGCTTTTGGCGAAAGCAACAATTTTTGGATAAATTTAGGTCAATCCGATTGGCTTTGGTTACTGATTTTGGCGTGGCTTTGTACGGCGTATCCTTTCGCCGCATTAGTTCATTTAATGAAGCGATTATCTGCGTTTTCCGTTACTTTCGCTATCAATTTCGAGCCTGTTTATTCCATCATTTTAGCCTATTTTATTTTCGGCGAAAGCGAAAAGATGCAGCCCGGATTTTATGTCGGCGTTTCGATTATTTTTGTGTTGATTTTGTTTTATCCGATGTTGAAGCCTGTCGTTCATCGTAGAAAATCATAGAAAGATTTGGTTAATTCAAAAATTAGTTGTAACTTTGTAGTGAATTTGGTTGGGGGTGAGTCCCCGACCCCGACTCAGGCGGTTTGAAAAAGCCGCCTGTTTTATTTTATAAATTCCAGTTTTTTTGGAGAATTTGTTCACGAAAATAATATTGGCAATTATGATTTCTTATGATAATTATGCTTTTTATTTTTGATGTTCTACGAACTCTATCATGAATACCGTCTCTTAAATCTCCATCAGAAATTTCGCTTTGAATTTCTAAAACAATATGGTCTGCTTGTTTTGAGGCATCTCTCAATGCATTGTCAATAGCGGACTTTGTTGGGGTTTTATTGACTTTATATTCCTGAAAAATATCTAACGTCATGTTTTTGGAATCTGCGTTTTTTACGTGTTCCGAACGTGCCAATAAGCATATCGAGTATCCTAATTTGTTCGCTAAAAAACGAGCGATTCTAAGATTTTCAACCATTTCGTTTTTACCGTGTAAATTTGAAATTTGGATATAACCAATTTGAGAATAAACTATCCGCCAAGTTTCATGTTTTTGCATAATATAATTTCCTTGTTCTTTTACTATAACGGTCAAAAATCAATTTTCGTATATTTTTTGTGTTAAAAAGTGTTAAATTGTTAATAAATTTTTCGGTTATTAACAATTTTTCGTATCTTTGCAAAAATTTCCACTATGAAGAATATTTTGCCTTTTCTTAAAGAATTAGCGAAAAACAACAACAAAGAGTGGTTCGCCGCTAACAAACCCCGCTATCAAGCTATTCAAAAAGAAGTTAACGAATTTACCGAAAACTTGATTGCGGGCATTTCTAAATTTGACCCAACTGTTGCCGGTGTAACGGTAAAAGAGTGTACGTACAGAATCTATCGCGATACGCGGTTTTCCAACGACAAAACACCGTATAAAACCCATATCGGAATCTTCGTTTGCAAAGGCGGAAAATGTTCGGGAAATGCCGGTTATTATTTTCATATCGAACCTAAAAGCAGTGGCTGGATTGGCGGTTGTTTGCTGATTACCGGCTTGTATCATCCCGAACCTGTTATTCTAAAAAGCATTCGTGAAGATATTTTATCTAATGGCGCCAATTTCGTAAAAACCATCAAAGCCGCCAAAGGTTTTGATTGGGACGACGATGAAGAAGGAAAATTATCCCGTCCGCCAAAAGGTTTTCCTGCGGATAGTCCGTATATTGAATATATTAAACAAAAAAACTTTTCGCTTGCACAAGTGTTTGATGAAAAATTATTGGCCGATCCCAAAAAACTCCTTGATTTCTGTGTGAAAGAATTTAAAAAAACCAAAGCTTTTACTCAACATTTGAATCAGGCCGTAGAGTTTGCCCGTGAAGAAAATTAATTTATAGATTACATTCGTATATTCTAAAAAAATTAAACCAAATTGCTTATGATAACATTCTAATGCGTTAATCACGCATCAAAACAAACACATATAAAAAGCGTTTTAAGCTTTTATTTCTTGCTTTTCGAAACTTAGACCCTTTCACAAAAGCCTAACAAGAATAAAGCGTAAGCGCTCACGTAAGTAATACGTGGGCTTTACTCAATATTTGTTAGGCAGGTAGTCTAAGACCTCGAAAAGCAAGTAGAAAGATTAAGTCCACGTTTTTTTTATGTCCAAATTTATCGAAACTATAAACCAATTAAATCAATATTATCATGAAAAAAATCCTAATCACAACAATCATTGCCATTGGGGCACAAAATTTCGTAGGGGCACAAAATCTTGTGCCCCTACAGGCGCAAACAATCATTTTCGTCAAACCCGATGGAACCGGAAATGGTTCGTCATGGGCGGACGCCTGCAATCTGGAACACGCCGTTGGCAACAAATCCGCCGTAGGGATGGGTTTCACACCTACCCCACCACAAATCTGGGTACAAACTGGTACATATTACCCATCTGCAATGTTGACCATCCCCGATTCCGTAAAAATGTACGGCGGATTTTCGGGAACAGAAACCGATTTGTCGCAACGTGATTTTGTGGGCAATCCGACCATTATTGATGCACAGAAGAAATTTGGTTCAGTCGTTCGTCTAAGTCCGTTTGCGGAACTCAACGGATTTACTATTCAAAACGGCAACGCTAATGACAATCCGCACAAAAACGGCGGCGGTGTTTGGATGGACGATAATTCAACGATTGCAAATTGTAAAATTATTAACAATTCTGCAGCCATCAATGGTGGTGGACTTTATGCTAAAGGGTCTGTTAACGTGAAAAATTGTACGATCGAAAATAATATGGCATTAGTTGAAGGCGCAAACGTGTATGGTGGTTGTATTTCCGGTTTGCTTGTGCCTATTATCAACAAGCATCCGAATGCTGTTGCTCAAAGCAGAATGGTAGATACGGCCTTTTCTGCACTTTCGGTTTCTGTTGCAGGAGCTTCACCCTTTTCGTATCAATGGTATTTCAATACGACGAATAATAACACAGATGGAACACCTATTCAAGGCGCAACAAAGGCGTTTTATACACCGTCCTCAACAACTGTCGGAACATTTTACTACTATTGTGAAATTACGGATTCATCGGGAACAGTGATATCTAATGTCAGTGGTGCGCATACGGTTGGCGGTTGTGCTGCGGGTACGTTTAATTTAGGTACGGTTTCGTTTGCCTCTGCCACAACTCGAACCATTATAGGGAAAGGTATCACGCAAGTTTGGTCGGATGCGGTTACTGCTACCGGTTGTCAAAAAACAGCTTTTAACGGCGGCACTTCCGGTGCTTATAAGCTTGATTGTCGTTCCAATCCGTCTTATCCCGGTGATTTGTTTTCGTGGTGTCTTGTCATGAAGTATGTTTCTACGCTTTGCCCCGCTCCTTGGCGCGTTCCTACTCGCCAAGATTTTATTGATTTGGATAAGGCTTTTGGTGGTACCGGCGAAAATAGGAATGCCTCAAGTTATGTTTCGTTTATCAATACTAATTATATTGGTAAGTGGGGTGCTGCCTATGGTGGTTTCGCTTACGCAGGCGCGCTACACAATCAGGGTTTTAATTCGCGCTACTGGCCTCAGACAGAGCATACTGTGGACAATGGGTATTATTTGTACTTGACCCCGAGTGGCGACATCTACCCACAGAATAACGGTCACATATATTACAAAGCTAGCGGATTCGCGCTCCGCTGTGTTCGGTAGTAAAGACGGGGCGCGCCCCGTCTTTACAGACGTCTTCCGGTGGCTTCGAGAGCCTCAGCCACCGAGGATTAAAGTCACTGTTGCGATGAGGGCGTATGCGATACGCCCCTACAGTTGCACAAAAGAAAAAACACCCCAATTTGAGGTGTTTTTTTCTTTGTGTGAATTAAACTTATTTCGTTGATTCAACGGATTTTTTTCTAAATTCTTTGAACAATTTGGTCAATTCTAACGTGGCTTTACGTGCGCGTGCGCCGGCAGCTTTGTTTCCTTTTTCAACGTGAGCCTCTGCATTTTCTTTGAAGGCTGCAATTTGTTCTTCGATTTGTTTTACTAAATTTTGCATGTTTTTTTTTGTTTTTTGGTTTAACGTAAGTGCAAAGATACAAAAATTTTTTGAATATTTCAATATGCTTTTAAATTTTTATCGCTAACAATGGTTTTTCCGCCACGTTGGCGAATGATGGCAATGCCCTCTTCTTTGGCTCTATCCATAACCCGGTTGTTAAAACTTAAACTTGCCAAACCTAAATAAATTTTGTGATTTTTATATTTTGGAAACCATTGGCGAAATGAATCGGCTTTTTTCAGCACTTGTTCTATGTCCTTTTCGTGCGCTTTGTATTTGGTTTCGATAATGGCAATATTCTTGTCATTGTAGAGCACAATGTCATATTCGTCTTCGTGATCACGGTCTTTCACGCTGATATTGGTTTGCATATTGTCGAAGTGTATATCACCGAATGTTTTGTCGTGTTCAAACGCATTTTCAAAATATTCTTCCGCAAAAGCGCCGTTATTGTTAGAAATACCGCCAACTTCCTTGAACATCTTTTCGATCATGCGTTCGGTTTTTTCACGTTCTTTAGCCATTCGCTCTAATCTATGACCGGTTTCTACCAACGAATCATAAACTGCCTTAAAATTTAGAGCATCTTTGTCTTTTTCTGTGTTCATAGTTTTGAATTTTTTTGCAAAATTACAACAAAAATTCCAAAGAAAAAAGTTAAAAAGTGTTAAAAATGCTGTTGAAATGTTAAAAAGTGTTAAAAAGTGTTAAAAAGTTAAAAAGTGATGAAAGTTAGTTAAAAAGTATTGTTAGTTAAAAAGTATTAAAAGTAAAGTTAGTTGAAAAGTATTAAAAGTGATAAAATCTTAGTTGAAAAGTGTGAAAGTTAGATAACATTACATCATTGCTAAAAGCGGTTTTGAGGCTTTTGTTATGATGTCGGCCGGAAGTTTAATTTCAGGGGTTCCATCTCGCAAACAGAGATACAGTTTTTCGAGGGTATTTAGCTTCATATAGGAACAATCGTTGCATGGGCAGTCCATATCATTACTTACCACAAAAAAATCGCTCTGCGGGCAGATTTTGCGCATTTGGTGAACAATGCCGGTTTCGGTGGCTACAATGTAACTCGAATGTCGATCAGTTTTCACAAAATTCAACATAGCAGCCGTACTTCCCACAAAATCAGCCAAAAGCAATACAGGTTCTGTGCATTCGGGGTGCGCCAAAAGTTTTGCATTTGGATATTTTTGTTTCAAAAGCAGGATTTTTTCTGCCTCTAATTGATTGTGAACATGGCAACTACCGTCCCACAAAATCATATTTCGCCCTAACATCCGATTGATATAACCACCCAAATTTTTATCTGGCGCAAAAATAATCTCTTGTTCTGCGGGAATTTTTTTGACTAAATCCAAGGCATTACCCGACGTACAAATCAAATCCGAAATTGTTTTTACGGCTGCCGAACAATTCACATAAGAAATCACCAACGCATTCGGGTGTTTTTCCTTAAACGCTTTCAAATCTTCGTATTTACAACTGTCGGCCAACGAACAAGCGGCTTCCAAATCGGGCAAAAGCACCGTTTTTTTCGGATTCAAAATCTTGGCGGTTTCTGCCATAAAATGCACGCCGCAAAACACAATAACGTCTGCCGTTGTGTTCCGTGCCTCTTTCGCCAAGGCCAACGAATCTCCAATGAAATCGGAAATATCTTGAATTTCGGGACGTTGATAATAATGACCTAAAATAATCGCATTTTTTTCCGATTTTAACCGGTTTATTTCTTTAACTAAATCCATCGTTTTATAAATTTTGCGTGATTTCTCCGGTTTCCGGATCGCGTTCCGAACCCATCACACTGTGCGGAATCGTGTAAACTAAAAGCAATACCAATACGGCTGTAATCGTCCATTTCCGAGACGGTTGGCGATCATTTTTGAAAATCGCAAACATCACGATTAACATAGCCAGCAATGTTTTGTTATCCGTCAAATCCCAACCAAACGGAATACCTGTCCAGTATTCGCCAAACGCAAATTTTTGCACCATCATACCAAACACAAATCCGCCCAAAAACAGTGTAATTCCGCACCAAAAAAGAATTTTCGGATACGTTCCGATATTGAAAATCGCCATCAATCCCGCCACCACAGCCAAAAGCATGGCTATAAACACAAACACAATATGCGGAATCAGCCATATTGCGGGAACCGAATTTTTATAGCGAACCACAACTGTTGGCGAAACATAAGGCAATACATTATCCGGCGAATTTTTTTCTCTCAAAACAACTCGATATTCAAGTTTTCCGGCGGTTTCTTGTTCGGGAAGTTGCCCAATCAAACCTTTTTCGGAACGTTTCATTGTATCAACAACAATTTCCTCTTTTGATCTGTAAACTCTATAAGATATAGTCCCAACAACGTTTTCATCAATTATCGGAAGTTCGATGCACGAATTTTTTCCGATTTCCAAACTGCGTGGAAACTTGAGTTCATAAGCCTTTCCGTTTAATGTAACAGTTTCTTTCAATGGTTTTGTTGGTCCTGTTGCACGCTGAAACACTACTGCTGCAAGCGTTAAAACAATTCCAATAATCCAAACAAGTGTTTTTTTCATTTAATATTTATTCTAAAATGTAACAATAATCGTTTGTCTTTCTCCGTTGCGCAAAATAACAAATGGAACGGTTTGTCCTTTGTCAAGATTTTGCATTTCTTCCATATATGTACTGATATTATCAATCGTTTGATCGTTTATCTCAACAATAATATCATTTTTCAAAAAGCCCGCTTTGTCGGCCACCGAGTGCTCTCTCACCCGCTCTATTTTAAGTCCGTTTTCCGAATGATGATTCGGCATAATTCCCAGCGTTACTTTCATTGCAGTTCTTGACATTTTCATCGGATTATCGCCGCTTTCCGCCCGATACGTAATCGTTTGATCCGCTTTTGCCAAATCCAAAATCAATCGAACGGCATAGGTTCCGATTTCCGCAGCGCCTCGATTGTTAATTTTTTCAGGCACATCAAATGGTGTGTGATAATAGTCATAACCAATCGTGGTTTGAAAATGTAAAACCGGAATTTCATGCGATGAAAACGAGGCGTGATCACTCGGGCCAAATCCGCCTGATGAACGCTCAATTTTGAACGAATAACCGTCTTTTGCGCCAGATATGAGCGAATCGAATTGCAAGGCCGTTCCTGTTCCCGAAAGGGTCAAAATCGAATCTAAATTTCCAACCATATCAAAATTTATCATCGCTTTGATGTTCTCTCTTGGTACAGGCGAATGTTCAACAAACGCTCTCGAACCTATCAAACCCGATTCTTCTCCCGAAAAAGCCACAAAAATCACACTTCGTTCGGGATTTTGTTTAGCAATTATTTTCGCAGATTCAATCAAAACTGCCACACCCGACGCATTGTCGTCTGCTCCGCGGTGAATGGCCACTGTGTCAGGCATTCGACTACCCATGCCTCCCATTCCCAAATGGTCGTAGTGAGCGCCAACAACAATATATTCTTCGGGTTTTTTGGTTCCTCTCACCTTACACACCACGTTTTTTCCGTTGTCAAGATTAAACGAAAACTCTTGAAATCCGTTATCATAAAGCAATTTACAGCCGGCAGAAACAAATTGTGAGCGAATATAGCACGCAGCTTTTTTTTCGCCTTCACTGCCAAAAGCGCGTCCTTGCAATTCGTCAGAAGCCAAATGGGCGATATGGGCTTTAATTTTTAAGGAATCTATTTGAATATTTTGTGCTAATCCAATATGCGATAAACACAGGAAAAGTATAGAAAAAAATGATATTTTAATTATTTTATTCATGGAGTCGCATTTTTTATCTTGCTTTCAGTTCTTGATTCAGTAGTTCGTAGATTTCTTGCCAAGTTTTTTTATGAAATTCGGTTGTTTCGTCTGATAAATTGATGAATGTTTCTGAGGTGTAAAAAATATCTGCTGCGGTTTCATCATCAATATTTTTTTCAAGCATTAGTTTTTCCAGTATCGGTTCAGAAATCAAAACAATGTTGAATGTTGGAGTGTCGTCAATTCGTTCTATACATTGCAGAGAATTGAGTGTACAAAAGCAAATTTGGTGGGTTTCGTCGTGCATTTTGAGCATTTTCATAAATTTGTCTTTTGTTATTTTACCTTTCAGATAAAGTCTCAATGTATGTTGTATTTTATCGTTTGCGACCGGACCTTCTACAATATCAAAATCGTGTACAGTTGTTTTATTTGCTCTATCTCTATTTTTCACAATAAATTCGAGCCATTCATCACTATATGTTTCAAAACGTTTTATTTTGCAAATTCGTTCTGTAAATTCACCATCCGTATATTCAAATTCTGTAACAAAACCGGAAGTATCGTTTTTATTTCCGATGATATTTGCCCAAACATCTGCATGATGGCGGAATTTAGTCACATAAAACCCTTTTCCGAAATCCCTATTCGGATTAGCTTTCGACAAATCTATTTTTTCAATTTTTGTATAACTTCCGTGATAAACCCACATTACCTCATTCCTCCATTTTTATGGCATATTTCGTAAATATCGTGTATTGCCCAAATATCATTGTCTGTGTGTAGCGCCCACCAATGCTTATACAAAAAATTGAGTCCGCCATATTTTTTCAAGTATTGATAAGCTGTCGCAATATCCATTTTATAGGCTTCGGCAAACGCCGGTATAATAAAAGATATAAAACTTATTTTATTGCTTGTCGCTTTGTCTATTGCTATTCTATTCATAACTTTGCCTTTGATATTAAAAATGTTCTTACCGTTGCTTTTTCGTTTTGCAAAAGTACATAAAATTTTTGAATTATATATAAAGATATAAAAGTTTTTAACATAT
>QMCD01000938.1_pt1 | contig 25864 bp, 22 predicted proteins | sample 1821841 | NCBI WGS metagenome assembly QMCD01 (sample SAMN01991225, study PRJNA193472) | Termite gut metagenome, whole genome shotgun sequencing project. | isolation source: worker | host: Macrotermes natalensis | reverse complement strand
TCAATCACGTTCACCCAAAAGAGATTTAAGTTCCCGAATATCTTTGACCAGTTTGGTTCTGTCCATGTTTTGGAAACGGCGGGGGACCATTTCTTTTGATGTACATTCGAGGACCGCGACCAGATTTTGATATTCGATTTCGTAGGGATACGCGGGCGGCACAAAGTCGCCCATTACTTCTTCCATGTCTTCTTTGGTGACAAATGTTCTATCGGACATAGCGGCATGAAGTTTCGCGCGGATGAGCACCGCTTCCAAATCCGCGCCGGAAAATTCGTGCTTAAACTTTTTGAACAAATCCGAAATGGGAAACTTTCTGATAGAAAGATCGAGCTTCTTTACAAGAATCTCGAAAAGGTCTTCGCGCTCATCATCTGTTTCGGGATAGAAAAGCGCGAGATGTTCTTCGGCGCGGCCCTGGCGTTTCAGGTCGATAGGAATTAAATCCGGCCGGCATGTAATAAGAAACCAAATAATCTTTCCGCGGTATTCTGTGTTACCCATAAAACTCGCGATCTGCGCGAACACGCGGTTGCTCGTTCCCGAATCGCCGTCCTGGTCGCGGTCGCCGAGGAAGGCATCGGCTTCGTCAATCATAACGGCCACGGGCGACATCGCCTTGAGAATATTGAGAACTTTTTCCAAATTCGATTCAGTAACGCCCTGCCACTTGGAACGGAAGTTGCGGAACTTCACCATCGGGATGCCGATTTCTCCGGCAAAGGCCGAAACGATAAAACTCTTTCCGGTTCCGACAGGCCCCGCAATAAGATAGCCCATAGGCAGCACATCGAGGCGGCCCATCTTTATCGCGCGCGACGCGCTCTTGAATCGCTTCTTCACAAAACTATGCCCCGAAACATACGACAGATCGTGATATGTATCCATGAACTCAAGGAGCCCCGCCGCTTCGTTCTCGATAATCTCTTTTTTCTTTTTGCCGATATAATCGAGCGACAGCGCGGTATCTTCCTGATAACTTTCCGACACGAGCCGATTGAGATTTTGCAGATTGAGTCCGCTCGTGACGGCCGCCATTCTGCGGGGAACAAGACCGCGGTCGAGCAGCAATTTCCCCTGCCGTTCCATGGACTCAAGGAAGCTCGCCCTTACATCTTCATCGGGAATGGGAATCTCAACCTTAACGGTGGACGGCGAACCCGTAAGCCGCGGAGAAATGTCGGTAAGGTTTTCGGTCAAAAGAATAATCGACACATCGCCCTTGGTAAAAATGGGATCGTTCGACCAGCGGTTAAGAGTAACGAGGCAATAGCGGTCTTCATCGGAAAGGCGGATAAGTTCACCGGCGGGCACAATCGTTTCGGCATAATCCATAATGAAAACGATGCGCTTTTTTTCCTGAATCTTCATGAGAAAATACTTTTCCAAATAAAAGAAACTTTTTTCAGGATCCTGCGATAAAAGTTCATCATCAGTAACATCGGGATAACGGCTTTTCATCGTTTTGATATACGCGGCTTCCATGACAGCTTCACAGAATGAAACGCCGCTCGACCGGTCATAAAAAACGATAATGTCGCGGTTGCCGAAAAGCACTTCGGAAACATATTCCTGAATGCGGGCAAATATAAACTCGCCTTCATTCATTTTATGAGGCAAAAGGTCCCGAATGTTTCCATGCAGAATATAGAGATTCGCTGTTTTGGAACAATACTTGTACGATAATTCCTGCGCCCAGGCAGGCAAAATTTTTATAAACGGCAGATTTTTCAATATAAGCTGTTCAGACATATTCCCCTCTGTTTATAGTATACACCATGCTTCATATCCTTACAATCAACAACTCCGCCGCAGAGCCTCGCACACGAATGTGTGCAGAAGGTATTAAACCCTCAACACGAATAAAGCGTCAGTGATCTCCTCTGTGTAATTTCTGTGCAGCTCCCTTGTTTCTTATCAATCTAACCGATAAAATTGAGCATTATGTTAGATTATCGATTTATCGTTGACAACCTCGATGCGGTTAAGAAAAATATTACCGACCGTTACATGAATGCCGATGCGGACCGGATGGTTCAGCTTTTCAACCTGCGGACCGAACTTTCCACGGCGCTTCAGGCTTTGCAGCAGGCGCGTAATACCAATGCCGCCGCCATGAAAGGCAAACTGGAAGCGGATGCCCGGAATCAACTTATTGAAGAAGGCCGGAAACTTAAAGAGGATATTGCCGCCAAGGAAGCGGAGCTTGCCGACGCGGAAAAGCAGCTTGACATTGAAGTGCGGCGGATTCCCAACATGGCTCATCCCGATGCCCCTGTCGGAAAGGAAGACAAGGACAATCTTGAAGTGAAACGGGTTGGCGAACCGCGGAAATTTGATTTTGAGCCGAAAGACCATGTTCAGCTTGGACAAGATTTGGATATTATTGATTTTGATTCCGCGACAAAAGTTTCGGGAACCAAATTCTATTATCTTAAAAACGAAGGCGTTTTCCTTGAGTTAGGTTTAGTCCGCTACGCGCTGGATATTCTTCAGAAAAAAGGTTTCACGCCGTTTATCACGCCGGATATCGCGAAAGAGGAAATCCTTGAAGGAATCGGCTTTAATCCGCGCGGCGCGGAATCCAACGTGTACACGCTGGAAGGCGAAGGCTCTTGTTTGGTCGGAACCGCCGAAATCACTTTGGGCGGATATTACGCGAATCAGATTTTGGCAAAGGATACGCTCCCCATAAAGATGGCGGGGCTTTCCCATTGTTTCCGCCGGGAAGCCGGAGCCGCGGGGCAGTTTTCCAAAGGCTTGTACCGCGTGCATCAGTTTACCAAGCTCGAAATGTTTGTATACTGCCTGCCCGAAGAATCGGACAAGTTCCATGAGGAACTTCGTTCTGTCGAAGAAGATATATTTAGAGGATTGGAAATTCCTTTCCGCGTGGTGGATACCTGCACCGGCGACCTGGGCGCGCCCGCTTATCGTAAATGGGACCTTGAAGCATGGATGCCCGGAAGGAACGGCGGCGAATGGGGAGAAGTTACGTCCACATCAAACTGCACCGATTACCAGGCACGGCGCTTGAATATCCGCTACAAGAATGATGATGGAAAAAACCGTTTCGTCCACATGCTGAACGGAACCGCCATCGCAATTTCCCGCGGAATCATTGCTGTCATGGAAAACTTTCAACAGGCTGACGGAAGCGTCAAACTTCCCAAAGCGTTGGTTCCTTACTGCGGATTCGAGGTTATCGGGAAAAAATAAATCTCTGCCAGGCAGAGCTTGCATCTGCGATGTAGTACATCATAGATATAGTACATCGCAGATGTAATAGAGAACGAAAATATGTCTGAAAATCATTTGATAAATACCGGAAAGAATTGGAGGAACTGAATTTGAAAACGCGCGAAAAGTTAGTAAATCTTGTTACATCTTTGATTAAAGAAGCGTCAAAAGTCACGTTAAGAGCATCTTCATCAATACCGGAAGATTCTCATCTTATATCGCAGTTCGGCGGTCAGCCTTATTTTGAAAAAGGCGAAACATGGCCAAAAGCAAAAGACGATTCAGGAAACTATTGTGATTTGGAATTTGTTTTTCAAATATATAACGATGGGAAAAATTCGCTGCCGGAACATATTAAACTTGTTCAGTTTTATTATGACTTTGAAAGTTGGCCGTGGAATACAGACGAAGACGGTTGGCTTGTAAAAATATATGAGAACATCAATCTGGAAAATTATCAATATATCGAAAAGCCGAAACATCATGATAACGTAAACTATTGCGAACTTTCATTTGAACAAATAAAAACGCTTCCCCATTGGGACAGCCTTGATGATTATTGTGAACATGCACGCAGTTTATCATATGTCTTAGATAAAGATTGGCCATGGTATGCGTATCAGGAAGTTGCGAAAGAACTTGTCGGCGAGCAAGGTTTCCAGACACAGATTGGCGGTTATCCGCATTGGATTCAAAACTCAGGAAATCCCAGCACGGAAAAATTTTCGTTCTTGTTTCAGGTTGATTCGGAAGACGAAGCCGGTTTAAGGTGGGGCGACTGCGGACTGCTTTATATTTTTTATAATGCTGAAACCAAACAATGTACTTTTAATCTGCAATGTACTTGAATTATCTATTTATTGCACTGCCCTATTTACTGCAATTGGCCTGTATTATCCATATATTTAAAACAGGCCGCAGTTCCGGCTGGCTTTATGTTATCATTTTTCTGCCATATATAGGGGGCATCGCGTATCTCATTATAGAGATTCTTCCCGATCTGCGGCTTGGCCGGAACCTTCCGCAGTTTACAGATATTGTCGTATCAAAAATTATTCCTTCTCATAAAATTGACAAACTGAAAGCGGACGCCGAGTTTACTCCTTCGTTCAATAACCGGAAAATGCTTGCGGACGAATATCTTAACGCGGGATATTTTGATGAGGCTGTTGCTTTATACGATGAACTCTTGCAGGGACATGAAAGCCAAAACACTGCCTGTCTTTTGCAAAAAGCAAAAGCTCTTTACGGAAAAGCTCAATACGAAGAAGCAGGAAGCGTCATCAATCTGCTGGAAGAATTAAACTTTCCGTTCAGCCGTGAGTCGGAAATCCTTGTCAAACTGAAAATTCAGGAACATCTTTTGGATCAGTCTCAAGTTGATATGTTGTATGAAAACGCGAAACAAAAGTTCAACAGTTTTGAGATCGATTATTATTATGCCGACTATCAAATCCGCCGCGGCGAAAACGAAAAAGCCCTGCAGGTGATTGATGAGGTAAAAACGACGCGGATATATTTGCAGAAAAAACATATTGCGTATGAGAGAGTTTGGGTTAATAAGGTAATTGGTCTGGGAAGACGAGTGAGGTAATACATGATCGCTCTTGGCATGATTACACTATTCTTTCCGTTTTCTGATACGCTCAGCAATTTCATCGATGGAGTTTTCATCAAGTACAGTTTGTCTTTCTTCTGTATAATCTCCGCTGCCGTTTTCAAGTTGGCGCAGAAAATTTGCAGCGTTCGCAGCTCCAAGTTCACGTAATAATACGCGATAGCCTTCCGCTCTAATTATATTAGGATTTTGTATCATAAAGTTTCTCCGCTAACCAGATAAGTGGATTTTGCACCAAAATATTTGCATTTGAACGCTGCGCAGCATTAATGAATCTTCTATCAGTCGTGAGCAAAACATCTGCGCCGCCCGATTCCGCACTTGAAAGATGAAGTGCATCATAAGATTTTATTCCCCATTGTTCAAACTCTTTTGCCCGCAAAATAATGGCGTTCGTTAAGTTAATATGCGATGCCGCCGAGTAATACAACAACATTACTCTTTCACGCCTATCGGTGTTTGACATACCGAGTATTTCATCCAACAACACATCACTACCAAAATATTCCCATTCACCAGATTCGCAAGTATCAATAATTGACAACACCGCTTCAGCTTCCATACGAACAATATTGTCATATAAATCATCGTAGGGCCGATTTAGACAGCAGTTGTCAAAATATATTTTCATAGGCGCGTTCACTTCCTACTGTTATTATATTCTAGCTGCATGGAAATTTCAATGATTCGTATAACCTCAAAAAATGGTCTTTTGGTTCAGATTACTCTTTACAATTCGAACGAATTACAAGACAATGTGAATAGAGCTGTTGATTTTGCGAAAAAATGGATTAAGTGACAGATAGTGACGTTTTACACGATTGTTCTATAAGGAGCTTTATAGATTATGCAAAATGACAAGAATATCTTATCTGAGTTTTATCAGACCATTGATTTACCAATGAATGATGTTTTTTCTGTTTATCATTATACATCAATAAGTGCATTGAAGTGCATTATAGAGATCAAAATGGTTGTGTTAACATTAATCAAACTACCTTGAAGATCAGAAGTTGAAAGAGCATGAAAAAGAATTATGTTATTATATTCAGTATTATTTTTCTCGTTTCGTTTCTCCCTCATTCCCTTCACGCACAGGATAATTACAGGCGCGATCTTGTAAGGGCTTTATCGTCAAATGATGTTCCGGCGGTTGAAAGAATTATCAACGATTACGCGGACCGCGTTCCTGAATCTGAAAAAAGATTGATGTACGCGTTTGCGCTTGATTACAGTCATCGGAACAGTACGATGACTATTCTCCGGATTTTGCAAGATCATAATATCAATCCGGCTGTGTTTGATTTGTTTAACGCTCTCAACCGCGCTCATTCGGATGAAGTGATACAATACATTCTGAATCAGGGCATAAAACCGAACGGTGAAATTTTACTTTTTGCGGCGGAGAAAAAGCGTTTCAATTTAGTTAATCAATTTGCCGAAATGGGAGCCGATGTGAATTACACGTATCCTGACGGCAAGGATTATTCTAACGGCATGACTGCATTGTTATACGCTATACAAGAGGGTAATTTTGAAACGGTAAAACTGTTGATTGAAAAAGGCGCGAATGTAAACGCGTCAAACTACAATGGTTACACTCCGGCATCTTTGTCAAAGGAATTGGAATCAACAGAAATTTACGATTACTTAATACTGCACGGCGCTGAAGATATTGAAGTTCCTCAAGCTGCCGTGGAAACGCCCCGTGTTGATACACATAACAACGCCGCGGAAAATTCCGGGCAGGGCATGGCGTCCTTGATGGACAACAGGCAAATGACGCTAAAGGGCGGCAGATATCGATTAGCGGGCGGCAGCGCGGAAATCATCATTCCGGGGAATACTTCGATGGGTGCTTTTTCTTATACGAGACAGGGAATCCCCAGAATGGGAGGATTTCGGATTGACAGAAATATCATCGTTATTATGATGGAAACAAGAACTCTTACATACAACATCGATTCCGAATCATCGTTCTCCGGTTATGGAGAACGATGGATTTTGACAGGAAATTAAATCCGCCAGCCTTTTTTCTTCCAACGGATATATACGAGCCTGCCGCCGCCTGTTTCCTGGGGGCGTTCCTCGGTTTCAAACTGAGGAAGCGCTCTGAAAAGATCGCCCAGCTTTTTGAAGCCGTAGTTCCGCGGATCGAATTCCGCGGAACGGATATTGATTTTTTGCCCTACGCTTCCCAGGTAGGCCCAGCCGGATTCATCGGCCAAGTCATCAACTACATCACGGAGCAGTTTGGTGAGGGCTTTATCATTTTTAATATTGACCGCTTTGCGGGCAGCGGGTTTGCTTTCATCTTCTTCATTTTCTTCGGGAAGATCGCGGAGGATTTCTGTGTAGGTAAATTTATCGCAGACCGTTACGAAAGGCTTGGGCGTTTTCTGTTCGCCGAAACCATACACCGTCAATCCGCTTTCCCGAATCCGGGCGGCGAGCCGCGTAAAATCCGAGTCGCTGGATACGATGCAAAAGCCGTCAAGTTTTTCCGTATAAAGCAAATCCATCGCGTCGATAATCATTGCGCTGTCGGTGGCGTTCTTTCCTGACGTATACGAAAACTGCTGAATCGGCTGTATAGCATGTTCCAACAATTTATCTTTCCAGGATCGAAGATGTGTGCTTGTCCAATCGCCGTAAATCCGTTTAACGCTGGCGATTCCGTATTTTGTAACTTCGTTCAGAAGTCCTTCAATAATCGCGGCCTGTGTGTTATCCGCGTCGATAAGAACCGCAAGTTTTGCTTGGTTAGCCGTCCCGGTTTCGGGATTGCTGAATGGCAGTAAAGGCATATTATTCTCCAAATATCGATTGTTTGATCCGCCTCAATAAACTAATTCGTCCCAGGGCAATGCGGATAATATTGTCCTGGTTGTTTTCACGATTTTCTGTGCGCATTACAAGAATGGCTTCGCTGTTTGCTTTTTCTATTGCCGAAGGAATGCCCAGAATTTTTTGAACTGTTCCCTGATTATCTGACCAAATTATTTCGAGGAATGATTCTGACGCTATTGCCTGTTTTGCGATATTGTACTTTCCTACATAATCCAAACCGCGCGCTTCAAGTTTTTCATATTTGACTGATGATGCGTCCATCTGCTCATCAGTCAAAATGAGTCCACGTTCTATCCGGGCTGAAAGTTCATCATGCTGATCTTTTGAAAGCTTCATCTTTGCGAGAATCGTTCTGAAATGATTTTTCTGCGCGTCAGCTTTTTCTTTATCAATGATAATTGTTTTTGACTGACAGATATTCCTTTCTTCCTCAAAATGCGGTACCTGCTGTTTTGATGCAGTATCAAGGCGCGGGAAAAACATTTGTTTCTTTTCAAACCCGGAATTTTTCATATTCGTCCGAATTGTGTTCCTTGAAACAATATCTACTCCCGCTTTTTTAAGCGCGGCCGCCGCGTCTTCTTCATCGTCAACCGCAAGGAGAAAAACGCCGGGAGCGAGAACGGCCGAAATCATTGACGCGAGCGGTTCGGCATTTGCTAAATACAATCTATCCTTTGACAAACTAAGCACGATACCGTTATACAGAGCTACTTCTGTATAACGCTTCTCCCATTCTTTTAGCTGCCAGACAATATTTTGATCAACAGCGGTTCCTGAAAGATTTTTTAAGGTCTCTGTAATTTCATCACAGCTTATTCCAAGCTGATAGGCCCTGATCACAGAATCTTTGCTCAGCACAAAGCGGGTTATGGTTCCGGTTTCAAGAACCGAACTAAAGCGGACGAGTTTTAGGGCATCAGCAAATGATATTTCGGGAAACACAATAAACGAATCGGGGGAATCCATGCTGATGTATCTGCCCGCAATATTTTTATCTTCCTGTTTGTTGTCAGCAATAATTAATTTTCTGACATTATTGTTTTTTTCTTCGATCAGTTCAAAAGCTTTCAAAACTTTCAAAAATAATTCTACCCGGCTGCTGGTTTTCGCGGACGGTTTTCTAAAAAAAAGGTCTTTTCTCTTTGCTTCCTGGATTTCAAATATTTTCTGAATCGTAGACCGGGGATAACAGCGCGTTACATCAAGGTTTTGCAAAAATTGATGAAGTTCTTTTGCCGCGTTCAAAATATGGGTCTTATTGAAATATTGCCAGAAGTTTTCGTTTTGTTCGTAAAAAACCATCATTGCGGAAGCAAGATACACTCGTCTTTCATATTCAGAAAGTTCGGCAAGCTGGTTCAATCTGTTTTCATCAAAATGATGCTTCCCTTGATCATCCAATTGAAGCAGTCCCGCGGCTCTGAATGTTCCAAGCATCAGCTCAAATTTCAAGCCGGGAAAAATCCGTTTACCGTCATCAAGATTTTTTTTCCGAACACCTCCCTGGGTTTTAAAAAGATCATGCCGGTCATACACAAAGGAAATAAGGCAGGCAAGCAGCGGCGATTTCCACGGAGAAGAAGTTTTGTTTTGCGGTTTTATTGAAGCGGATATTTCACTTGACGGAAAAAGAATTCCGGTATTTTCTGTCAAGGGTTTCAATACCGGAGAAAGAACGGGATTTAAAGCAAGCCGGAATTTTTCTTCATCTTTGAATCTATAAACGATGAGCCGTTCTTCCAGGTTAAGAATGATGTTATGCAAATCCGCATAAGAATATTCTCCGCCGAAAAAACTCATCAATTCACCGGGAGCCGGTTCTTCCAGAATCCCAATAGCGGCAATCACGCGGCGGTCATCATCATCAATATAATTTTTGATGATTTCCTGGATTTCTTTTTTGCTTAAAAACGCCGTCAAATTATGAATCAATTTTTGTTTATTGAAAGGCGTGGTGATATTTCCTAAAACGCTCCGAATGAGTTCAAAGAAAGAATGCTCAGGAAGCGTCAAAAGGGCAGATTCCCATTCTTCTATGCCGCGGAAAGGTACGTTTCCCATTACGAGACAGTTCCCTGCAAAGAAGCGTTTTCGTTGAGTAAAATTTCTTCGCTGTTCCATAGTTGTATGGAATATTTGTAGCCTTGTTCCGCAAGAAACTTTTGCCGGTTAGCGGCGAATTCTTCTTCAACGGTATAACAAGAAATAATGGTAAAGAAACTGGAATTCCGTTCTTTAGGCCTGAGGATTCTTCCCAAACGCTGGGCTTCTTCCTGCCGGGAACCGAATGTTCCTGACACCTGAATCGCCATAGAAGCATCCGGCAAGTCAATCGCAAAGTTTGCTACCTTTGAAACAACAATGACGCGGCTTTCTCCCTTCCTGAAAGCATCGTATATCCTTTCACGTTCCTTGTTAGGTGTATTCCCGGTAATAAGCGGAGCGTTCAGCAGTTTCGCGAGAGCTTCAAGCTGGATAATGTACTGCCCGATAACAAGGATGTGATCATCGGGATGATTTTCCACAAGTTGTTTTACGATATATTCCTTTAGAGGATTTTCGCTTGCCAGGCGGTATTTTTCTCTCTGCCCCGCAATCGCATAGGGAATCTTCAGCGCTTCGGGCATGTTGATTCTGATTTCGGTACAGAAGGCCTCCGCGATCCAGCCTTTACTTTCAAGATCCTTCCATGGAACATCATAGCGTTTGGGTCCCACGAGACTGAATACCGCGTCTTCCGCGCCGTCTTCCCGGATAAGCGTCGCGGTAAGCCCCAGCCTTCTTACGGCCTGCAATTCCGCCGTAACTCTGAACACCGGGGCCGGGAGCAGATGAACCTCATCGTAAATGATGAGCCCCCAGGGACGTTCGCGGAAGAGTTTGAAATGGGGAAAATCTCCGTTTTTACGCGGCCGCCAGGTAAGAATTTGGTAGGTTGCTACTGTTACAGGCGCCGCAGATTTGGAATCACCGGTGTATTCGGCAATCATGCTTTCATCCAAGGTTGTCTTATCCAAAAGCTCCGCCATCCACTGATGTACCGCGGCAACATTGGTAGTTAAGATGAGCGTGTTCGTTTTTAAGAGGGACATGAAGGTCATTCCTACCACAGTCTTCCCGGAACCGCAGGGCAGTACTACAACACCGTAGCCTGTACCAGGACCGGAGTCGCCAAGAACAGAACGCGCCGCTTCCCACTGATAATCCCTGGGGGAAAAAGGCTGATCGGCGGCACCGCTGTTTTCGCGGAGCGTTATTTCCAAAGGCTCGCCATCAATTAAAGGAGCTTCATCTTTTACCGGCCAGCCCAGTTTAATAAGTTCGTGTTTTACGCTCCCCCGGTTTATCAATTTCAGCCGGAATCCCAGCGCTGTCTTTTCAAGGTACTTTTGCAAAATCCGCGACGCGCCGATCTCCGCCATAATCGCTTTATCATCACTAATAAGAAACAATTCCGAGGGGAGAACATTTGCCGGAACATTTTTCTTTCCAGGAACGAGCTGATCTTCCGACACAAGCCTGATTTTTCCGTAACGGTCCATTACGCCGGCAAAGCCTTCCACAATACTTTGCGGCAAGGGATAGCGGGAATACGTTTCCAGGACGGCGGCAATATCCGCTGACGTAAACCCGGCACTTGCCGCGTTCCACAATGAAAGGGGACTAATTCTATAAGTGTGAATATGTTCCGGTGATTTTTCCAGTTCCGCAAAAGGCATTACCGCCGCCCGCGCTTCTTCGGCAAGCGGCGCATGAACATCAAGCAAAAGGGTTTTGTCGCTCTGAACTATCAAAGGATTTGCAATGTTAATCGACATAACCTACTAATTATATAAGAAGTAACGAGACTATTCAAGGAAAATACGCTATCATTTGAAATAGCGATATGGCACACAATTCAAAACAAACGGCTTTTTTCGCGGAAATCCACGGCAGAGTTCAAGGCGTTGGGTTTCGCTATTCAGCACTGGCCGAAGCAAAGCGGCTTTGTCTCAACGGCTGGGTCCGCAATACTTTTTCCAGATCGGTTGAAGTATTTGCCCAAGGTCCCTGGGAAAACACTGAAAAATTTCTGCAATGGCTCCACAAAGGTCCTCCAAGCGCAAGAATCGACCAGGTAATTTGCACCGCAAGAGAACCTGATCAAAACTGTACCGCGTTTCGTATTGAACGATAGAAGAATGATGATAGGCTGTCCTCAAAGCAAACAACTTTTTGAACAGCCTATCGTATGCGACAATTTTTTTCTCCCGCGAAAAAAACCGCGGAATATTTGAGGAAATTGCAAAACTAACCGAGTTTTGCACAAGCTCATTTATCCCCAAACAAACCAGACAAATAACGAAGACGCTGTAGTAGTCAACACAGTGAAAGGCAGGCCGATTTTCAGCCATGTACGGAAACTGACTTCGACTCCTTCTTTACGCAGAATCCCCACTGATACAACATTGGCGGACGCGCCGAAGGGAGTGAGGTTTCCGCCCAGACATGAACCGACAAGCAGTCCAAACATGTAGAGTTCCGGTTTTAAGGCAAGATTATTTGCCAGCGTTGCGGCGACGGGAAGCATCGCAATGATGTAAGGAACATTATCGACAAAACCGGAAATGATCATAGATACGCCGACGATAAGAACAAATCCCAGAAGTTTATTCCCGCCAATGATTCTTTCAAGGAGTAGTGAAAAATCATTCAAAAGACCGATCTTGGCAATGGCGCCGACAACAATAAAAATGCCGATGAGGAACAGCGTCGTATCCCAATCAAGATTTTTAATCATGCTGATGATTTTTTCTTTCGGCTCTTTCCGAATACATTTATACCAAATAATTCCGACAAGTCCCAGCCCGATGACAATTCCCCCGGAAACAATACTTACTCCGGAATGGAAAAATGACGCCAAAGCCAAGCCGACAATCATGAGAACGAGAAGAACCGTGGGAACCCAGGTAAGAATCGTTTCTTTTTCTTCCAGGTTTATTTTCTGCGCACCTTGTTTTCTGAAATACCGGTAAAAGAACACAGCGCCTACAAGCATTCCCAATTGGATAACAAAAAAGATCGAAAGCTTTCCTTGATACACAAAGAAATCATTGAAGCCGTAATTAGCATAATCGGCAAAGATCATGGAAGGAGGATCGCCCACGAGAGTTGCGGTTCCCTGCAGGTTCGCCATTACCGCGAGACCGACCATAAAGTACGTAGGATCCATTTTCAGCTTCTTGCAAAGGGCAAGCGCGATGGGAGCCATTACGAGGACGGTAGCAACATTTTCCACGAAGGCCGAAATGATGCCCGTCATAATCAGAATAAATGTTACCGCAAGACCGATACTAGGAGATTTTTCCACAATATTGTTAGCTATTACAGCGGGAACCCTAGAATAAATAAACAAATCGGCGATGACGAGGCTGCCGATAAAAATCATCAGCACATTCCAATTTACGAGTGTACCGATGGCTTCCCAAGGACCGACAACCCTAAGAATAATCATAACAAGCGCCGCGCCAAGCGACGCGAAAGATTTCTTGTTCGGGAAAATCACAATTAAGGCATACATTATTACAGCTGCTGCCAAAACGATCCACTTCATTTGCATAAAAAAATACTCCTTCATTTGCAAACTGAATTTGAAGGGGGAGTTTTTGCGCTTCAATACAAAAAAAGACCTTTCGCAAAGATGTACAAAAGTACCGCCTTTGCGAAAGGTCTTGTTTCTCCATAATGCCGGAGCTGCGGAACCAGGCTGACGCCGGGATTGTTGATTCCGCGCGAATAACTACTCCCCTTTCTTTCTTAATACTATAAACGCAAAATTCCCGGCTGTCAATAAAGTGATGTAAAGAAGTAAGGTAAAAACAAGAAAAAATTAGTTCATTCTCTCATCATACCGGCCAGGGCCCTGCGCCTTGCCGGATTAGGGCAGCTTCGTCTCCGGTTAAATCTAAAATCGTTGAAAATATTCTCGGGCGTTCTTCACCGGTATCAAGAATCAAATCGATGCCGGCAACATCTTCCAATTTCCAGCCGCCCTCAAACAATTCATCTTCGGGGATTGGGGGAAGTTTTCCTTCTTCAAGCTCCGCATCATCATAGACGGAATCTTCGCCGCGGATCATACTTCGCTTTGCTGTTACAGAATACAAAGGAAATCCTAAAGCGTTGATGATTGCCGCCGGAACAGGATGATCCGGAATTCTGACGCCTGCTTCTTTCCGTCTTATTTCCAAAGCCTTTTCGGTTCCCAAAAGCGTTTTCAAAATAAACACATAAGGCCCCGGCACAAGCCGTTTAATCAACCTGAATCTGGAATTATCGATGCTGCAAAATTCTCCGAACTGGGAAATGTTGGAACAAAGAAGCGTGAACAGCCGCTCCTCACGGTCGCCGGAAATTTTGCGGAGTCTTTTTATCCCATCTTTAGATTTGAAGGAACAAACGATAAGCCAGCTTGTATCAGTGGGAAGCGCGATAAGTCCGCCGCCTTCCAGAATGCGTACAGCGTTTTTACAGATGCGGTCATCAATATTTTGAGGAACCAGGTATTCAATCATCTTTCACTCCAAGTCTGCAAGCCGTGAAGAATTTAAAAGTTCTTCGATTTATCAAAGGCGGCTTTTACCGCGGACATAACCGTTCCGCGGAACGCGGCCTTTTCCAGCGCGGCGATTCCGGCTATCGTGGTTCCGCCCGGAGACGCTACCCGGTCTTTGAGCTCACCCGGATGCAGCGCGGTTTCTTTTATCATGGCGGCGGAACCAAGAACGGTCTGCGCCGCGTACTTTAAGGCTTTGTCTCTGGGCAGGCCGGCTTCCACCGCGCCGTCCGCGAGCGCTTCAACAAACATATACACAAATGCCGGTCCGGAACCTGAAAGCGCGGTTACCGCGTCGATGTATGATTCATCTACGCAATCAACAATTCCCGCGGCGGACAAAATCGCTGTCAGCGTTTTTATGTCTTCTTCTTTTGCGTTGAACGACGCGAGGGCAACCACGCCTTCCGAAACAAGCACGGGAGTATTCGGCATAATCCTAACGATTGCTTGTTCGCTTATATTCAGCATCGTATTGATCGCGTCAATAGAGATTCCCGCCGCCATAGAAACAAGACAAGCGGGCATTCCTTTTTCAATACGCTTTTTCAGAACCGGCGCGATTTCTTCAAGCACTTTACGAACAACGTTCGGCTTAACAGCGATAAAAATAAAATCGGCAAGTTCGGCGGCTTCAACATTCGATGTGACAGTCCGCACGCCCAGCTCTTTCGCAGCAGCTTCAGCTTTTTCCGCATCACTGTCAGTAAGATACATTGTCTTTATCGTTTTCGCGGCGGCCTTCATAAGCGCAGTGCCCATGTTCCCGCTTCCGATACATGCTATCGATTTATTCATGAAGTATGTTCTCCACTAATTAAGCCTAAAGAATTTGAAACATATTAACTGATTTTTTCTTCGTACATGGGAATACTATTTGTTTCTTTTTTAGATTGAGAATGATTGGAATAAGTTGACCATGTAGGAGTATAGTCCACTGATTGATTTCCCCATACAGACCAACCGTCACGAGGGCCTCGTGCAAATAATTCTAAAAAAGGGCCCCAACTGCAAGATTCAATAATTTTATACTGTTCATCAGGTTTCCGACTATGTTCACGCTTCATAGATGAGATAAGATTTTCCTGAGAACGGCCAGGTTGTAGAGTTCTAACATTGTTTCCCCTAACTCCAAAAAGAATTATTTCCGTCACATTTCTAAAATAGAAGCCGACCCCCCTTCGATCCGGACCGCCATCTTTTCTGATTTTGTACCAAATCAAATTCGTTTTATAATTGAACCCCCAATGTTTCATTACCTGTAACCCTTCGGGTAATAACGCATTGGGAACCCAAAGGTATAAATGGGCCGTATTCTCCACAATTGCTTCAACAGGTAAATCACATATTTCATCTAAAGTCATAGTTGAATATCGATTTAATCGTTTATGTTCAGGTGCCATTTTTCCAGTTCTGTTATTAAATTGCCACGGAGGGTCCGCGAGAATGGTAGAAAATTTTTGATCGTTAAAGGTATTTAATAAGTCATCGCCTGCTTCTGACATGTTATTCTCCTTCGACATATAAATTACTTTTTATCCCAAACACAAGTAAAGGGCATCCTCCGCCACCGCCGCCTTCTATCCTCGGTAATTCAGCCTCTTGAATAAAAAAAATGATCAATATTTTCAGAAACTTGTGATTTTCTCCCTCCGGCAGCTGTGATCCATGATTTCTTTAACCTAAATTGCGTTAAAAGTTCAGTTATATCCTTCCATTCTGAAGGGAAATCATGATTTAAAATAGCACAAGCATGTTTCCATTCATAAACTTCATAGTTATCACGTATAAATTCTGGTAATAATTCTAATCCCATAAACTGTGATTCCTTAAATTTATTTAATGAGGAAATTGCAAAACTTCAGTTTTTACAATTTCAACCTCTTAAAAACGCGTATTTCACAGCCTTTAGGCGCGAAATCGCATGAGCTTGTGCAAAACTAACCGAGTTTTGCAACAAGCTCTAATTATACATCTTTAATTAAAAAAGAATAGTATATATGTGAATAAATACACACATTTTCTACTGTGGCAGAAACGCCGTCCCTTTCTGATCATCTTTCGACAACTCATCAACCGCCCTTGGGTTGGCGCCGTTTGTGATGATCAACGGGATGCCGTAAGATACAACACGCTGGGCGGCTTCAAGTTTCGTCGCGATTCCGCCGGTACCAAAAGCGTTGGCCTTTCCCAAATTTACAGAAGCCTTTACTTCATCCAAATTCCGGACTTCGGCAATGTGGGCAGCGTCGGGAAACTCTTTGGGGTTTTTATCGTAAAGCCCGTCAATGTCGCTGAAAAGGATGACAAGGTCCGCGCTCCAAAGAATCGCGGAAAGGGCCGCGAGATTATCGTTATCACCGATTTTAATTTCATCAACGCAGACCGAATCGTTTTCATTGATGATGGGAACGATGCCTTCATCAACAAGCGTAAAGAGCGTGTTGCGGATATGGAGCGTGCGGATGGAATCGGAGAAATCGTCTTTCGTAAGCAGCAGCTGCGCGATGTGTATGTCGAGCGGCTGAAACGATTTCCGCCATGCTTCCATCAATTCTACCTGGCCGACGGCGGAAAGGGCCTGCTTGTAATGGATATCCTGCTTGCGCGCCCATTTGTCCATAGTTCCGACTCCCGCAATCATGGCCCCTGAAGAAACAATCACAACCTGTTTGCCTTTATTAAGGAGGGCTTGAGTTTGTTTTGCAAATTCTCCCAGATAGTCCCGGTTTATGCGGCCGTTCTTATCCGCCAGTGTATTGGAACCGAATTTGATTACTATTTTGCGCGCGTCATTAATAAGTTCTGAAATCATTGTGTTACCTGATCTGTCCCTGTCCGCGAATGCGGTATTTTATAGTAGTAAGCGCCTCAAGTCCCATAGGACCCCTAGCGTGAAACTTCTGAGTACTGATTCCCAGTTCGGCGCCGAAACCGAATTCACCGCCGTCGGTAAATCTGATAGACGCGTTGGTGTACACGCAGGCCGCGTCAACTTTTTTTTCAAAAGCCTCAATCGATGTAAGGTCGCGGCTCAAGATCGCTTCGGAATGTTTTGTTCCGTATCGGTTAATATGATCGATAGCTTCATCCGCGCCGGATACGGTTTTTACCGCCAGAATATAATCGAGGAATTCCGTTTCCCAGTCGGACTCATCAGTGTCATTCAGGACAAGAGTTTCCGGCAACATGCCAGCCGCTTTTTTGCTTAACGCGTCACAGCGGAGTTCCGCTTTTCCGGCCAAGAGTTTTGCGACCTTCGGCATAAGTTCCTCCGCCGCGTCTTTGTGAACCAAAAGCGTTTCCACTGAATTACAGGCGCCCGGTTTTTGCAGTTTGGCGGCGCATATCATTTCGGCGGCGTTGTCCATATCGGCGCTGGGTTCCACGTATATATGACAGTTGCCTTCACCGGTTTCTATCACCGGAATGCGGGCGTTCTGAACAACACGCTGTATCAATTCTTTCCCGCCCCTGGGGAGAACCACATCGATCTTTCCCCTCGCGTTAAGGATGATGTCCACATCGTCCCGGCTGCCGGAATCCGCAAGCTCAACCGCGCCGGGAAAGCCGCCGCCTGCTTCGAGTCCTTTCTTTATCGCCGAGACTAAAGCCGCGTTGGATTGCAGCGCCGCGGACGAACCCCTAAGAAGAATCGCGCAGCCGGCCTTGTACGCAAGACAGAACGCGTCAACCGTAACATTCGGCCTCGATTCATAAATGATAGCCGCCACGCCCATAGGGACGGTAACCTGTTCTATAAACATGCCGTTAGGATGCGACCACCCGGCCTTCACTTTATTGATAGGATCTTCCTGACGGATGACCGTATCAATCCCGCTGATAATATCATCAATCCGTTTATCGTTCAGCGCGAGCCGATCAAGCAGAGCGTCCTTCATGCCCGCCTCCCGTGCTCTATCCATATCAAGGGCGTTCGCCGCAAGAATAAGCTGCCGGTCTTCATGTATCGCGGCAATAACGGCCTTTAATGCCGCATCCTTCGCGTTACGGTTTGCCATTGCAAGAGATGCCTGTGCTGTTCTAAGGCTGTCAAAGACAGTGTCAAGAGATTTCATAGCTTAATAATAGAAGGAATTAAGATAAAAGAGCAAGGGAGGCAAAAGAGAAATTCTACAGCAGTATAAAACAGACGTTCTCTGTTAATTTTTCATTGGTCTCTCAAATTCTTTTTTACCGTTAAAATATTTTTGTTTCCGTCGCGCCGGTATGTTATCGAATCCATGATATTTTTTACCATAAAGACCCCGAGCCCTCCAATCTCCCTTTCTTCCGCGGACAGCGTTATTTCTGGGATTTCCGCGTCAAGCGGATTATAGGCAATCCCGCCGTCTTCAAACTCGATACAGATATCATCTTCTACAGTGATGCGCACGGTCACGCTTCCTGATTCCGGCTGATAAGCATAACGGGCGATGTTGGAAAAAATCTCATCAACAACAATAAGAATTTTATTTTTAATCTTTGAAGGCTTTTCCCCAAGCTGCTGATGTACAAAATCCAGTACCGCGTCCATGTTTTCCAATTTTGCTTCGATAATCAATTCATGCATTTGGTTTCCTCACAATATTGCCGTGATGGTGTTTAAGCCGTCTCTGTATTCATGACGTATCTCTTTGGAACTGTTCCTCACCATCATTGCCGATAAATCATCATCAGCATTATCTAGAACATTTTTTTCTTCGCCTTTGTAAGAAACAGTGATTTCGTAAGTTTTCAGTTTTTCGGAAAAATTCAGATTCAATGAACATGCCGCGAACTGCGGAGTAACAATGTTGAGGTCAGCAGCATAAGTTTATTGGCTGTCTTTTTTTCGATAGCGCTGCGGAAACAAAAATTCTCAACGCCGCTGATCATTTCAACAAAGTCGAAGCCGATACTTGTTACTTCAAATTGATATGAACGAATGTTGTAGATAAAGGTTTGCGTTTTCGGTTTTTGCGGATTGCGGAAAATCTCGGCGGGACTGCCTTCTTCGTATATGCCGCCTTCATCGATATACATTACGCGGCTTGATACATCGCGGGCAAAGTCCATCTCATGCGTTACGACCAGCATCGTCATTCCCGACTTGGCAAGATTGCGCATAACAGCCATTACTTCGCTGACCATTGTTGGATCGAGGGCGCTTGTCGGCTCGTCAAACAGAATCACTTCCGGCGACATGGCAAGACAACGCGCAATCGCGACGCGCTGTTTTTGTCCTCCCGATAGTTGCCTCGGCATGAAGCGGGCGCGCTCAAGAAGCCCTACAGTGTTGAGCAGTTCAAGCGCTTTTTCTTCCGCTTCTTTTTTTTGCATTCCAAGCAGCTTCACGGGACCGGCTGTAATATTGTCAATAACATTTACATGACTGAACAATCCAAAATTTTGAAACACCATTCCCATTTTTCGGCGGATGGTGTCCATATTTTTCTTTGTGATTTTTTCACCATTAAAAAAAACTTCGCCGCTTGTGGGCGGGTCAAGGAAATTAAGCGCGCGAAGGAAAGTGCTTTTGCCCGTACCGGAAGGACCAATAATTGAGATGACTTCTCCCTTTTCAATATCCGCGCTGATATTTTTGATGATCACATCATCATTGAAATGTTTCTCAAGATTCTTCACTGATATGATACTCATTGAACGTTACCTCCGTTGATTTTTTTAACGATGAATTTGAATAGCTGCACGCAGATTGTTGTTACCATTAAATAGATGAGCGCTACAAACAAAAGCGGGAAGTACGCGTCGTAGGTGCGGCTTCGGATAATGTCGCCTGCTCGTGTCAAATCCTGAATGGCGATGTATCCAACAATGGCGGTTGCCTTTACCAGTTCGACAAATCCGTTCGTGTATCCCGGCAGAGCGCGGCGTACAGCCTGCGGAAGTGTTACTGTTCGGAACGCCTTGAATGCGGAAAAGCCGATACTTCGCGCGGCTTCAATTTCTACAGGGTCAATGGTTTCGATTGCGCCCTTTAAATTTCCGGCAACATTCGCGCCGGTAATTATTGAGAACGCTGCGACTGCAATAAGTACGTTTGATATATCTGTGCTGCCGAAAATAATGTAGTAGGTGATCATTAACAGCACAACAATAGGCGTTCCGTGAATCAAACCGCAGTAGATACTTCCTATCCGGTTGACGAATTTATTTTTGCGCGTCAACAGCCAGCAAATAAAACAGCCGAACACCGTGCCGAAAATTTGCGACAGGATTGCAATGGTTATTGTTACGCCAAGTCCGCCTGCAATCATTTTCCATCGATTGTCTGTAATGAGGTTACGTTCAATTCCGGTCTCCAGCCATGCGATAAAGCCGCCGCGTTTTGCAATGGCGTGTTCGCTGTCTGTTACAGTACCGTTTGGCTTTAACGCGATGATACCGATGAGATCATAGTAGAAAGGTTCGGTAAACAGCACGCTCTTTTTCCGTTCCTCGGTAATGGTGATCGCATCAATGCCGATGTCGGCTTTGCCGGAAGAGATGTAAGAAATCAATGTGGAAAATTCCATTACGGTAAACTCCACGCGTAATCCTTCGCGCGCGGCAAAGAGGCGGATAAGTTCCGCACAGAAACCTTTTATCTCACCGTCCGTGCCGATATAACAGAACGGAATGGAACCGCCGCCGATGGCTGCCTTTAAAACGCCGTTCTCACCTGTCAAAGGTATATCAGGCATGGGCGGATCGGAGCCGGGATTTTCTTCTATCCAATACCGCTGCATGTTAGCAAGCGTTCCATCGGCATCAAGTTTTTCGAGAAAGACGTTGAAACGGTTTATCATATCTTGATCTATTGCAATCGCGCCCAATGGTCCGGCAAATAATTCCTCCGGTACAGGCACTGCCGTAAGATCATCATTACCCTGTTGATGTACGATAACTTCCGCAACGGAAAGGTCTGTCATAAAACCCGCAATCCGTTTTTGGCGGACATCTTCAATTCCGGCGGATGTTTCAGAATAAAACGCAACGGTTCCGTCAAAATCATTTTCGATCATGGTATCTAAAACATAGCCCGTGGGAATGCCGAGTGTCTTTCCGAAGAAATCCGAAAATGAAATTCCGTCGTCTGATCTTTCGTTTGTTTCTTCATACTGCTTTAAAACAAGTATGCCGTGCTGCTCATCATGAAAGGAGTCGGTAAACAAGACGTTCTTTTTTCGCTCCTCTGTGATATTCATGCTGGCTAAACTTATTTCAGCCCGTCCACTGTTGATATAGGGGATCAAGGCGCTGAATTCCATTTCGGCAAACTCTACTATTTTGCCCTCGTAAGCACCGAAGCGAAGGGCAATCTCTATGCTGTAACCCTTTAATTCACCGTTGCTGCCCACATAGGCGAAGGGCAGAGAGAGTGCGCTTGTGGCGACGCGCAAAACGCCGTTTTCTCCGGAGTTTTCTATCTCCGGCATGGGCATATCCAAATCTATATCATCGCTGAACCAGCGATCATGCATTTCATCAAAGGTTCCGTCTGCTCTAATGGCGGCGAGGAATACATTGAATCGATCAATAACTGCTTGTTCACTGGATATACCGGCGACTTGCCCGCTGAAAAACTCAGGCGGTACGGGTATTACTTCAAAGCCGTCCAACTGTGATGCCATAACGCGGGCATTCGAGAGAATGGTCATAAAACCTTCCACTCGGCCTTGCCGCACATTTTCCGCTGCCTCTGCGCTGCTGTTGTAGTAAACCGGGTTGGCGCCGATTTTTTCAATCGTCATATCATGAGTTGCGCCAACGATTGCCCCCAGGTCTTTGCCGGTGTAATAGGCGTATGTATGTGAAACCGAGAGATTATCCGTAGGTTTGTTGGTCTCACTCAGGGTTAGAATACCATGTCCTTCATCAAAAAAGGTATCGGTAAATAAAACGCTTTGTTTCCGTTCCTCTGTGACTGCCATGTTCGCAAGACCGAGTTCCGCCTTTCCGCTGATGATGTAAGGAATGAGTCCGCCGAATTCCATATCCGCGAATTCTACAGCCTTGCCTTCATATGCGCCGAAACGCAGCGCAAGCTCTGTGCTGAATCCTGAATAATCTCCGTTCGCGCCGGCATACACATAAGGAATTGAATCGGAACAGATTGCGATTTTTACCATTCCGTTTTCACCGGAGTTTTCAATCCGCGGAATGGGTGCGTTCAAATTAAGCGCGTCACTGAACCAGCGGCTTTGCATTTCGGCAAGCGTTCCGTCTGCTTCTATGTCCGCAAGAAAAATATTGAAGCGGTCGATTACAGTTTGATCGTTGGAGATACCGGCAACCTGCGCGGAAAAAATTTCTTTGGGAATGGGGATAACTTCAAAGCCTTCCATCTGCGAAGCCATGACTTGGACTGCCGTCAGCGCGTGCATGTATCCCGCAATTCGTCCGCGGCGCACATCTTCCGCGGCGGACGCGCTGTCGTTATATTCAATGGGATTGCCGCTGATAAGTTTTGTTGTGTTGTAAGTGAGAGCGCCGGTAATAACCGCTATGTCTTTTCCCGCAAAAGATGTGTGGTCTTTTACGGCAGAAGTTGTATTCGCTGCCGTTTTGTTTTTCGGCACGACCAGTACGGCGTGCGCTTTGGTATACGGATTTCCGAATATCATGCTTTCGGAACGTTCATCGGTGACGGTGAAAGAACAGGCGCTCATGTCCGCTTTGCCTGAAAGCACAAAAGGAATGATCGCGTCATAAGCCATCATGTTGTATTCAATGTTCATGCCCAAGTGTTCGGCAAAGCGGCAGATGATTTCTTCATCAAAGCCGACAGGGTTATTATTCGAGTCTGCATAAGAAAAGGGAGGGAAACTTCCTGTGTTGCAGACACGAAGCGTACCGTTCTCGCCTGTAAGCTCAAAACGCGGAATATCTTTTTCATCGGGAAGAGAAACGCCGATCCAGCGTTTGTATATTTCGTCGAAAGTTCCATCGCTTTCAATTATTGTAAACCATTCGTTGAACTCGTCACGAAGTTCCTCTGTGTAAAATACATTCGATGCTCGATTAACAAAAATTTCCTTTGGAACAGGAAGATAATCTAAATCGGAATATTGCCCTGAGTCCTGAATCTGTTTTACATAAGCATCGTCGAGAATTGCGGCGTCAACTTTTCCCATACGGACAGCTTCAAGCATATCAGGAGCAAAAGTGAATTCCTGTACATCTGCCGCGTGAAAAATATCTTTCGCGACAGAGCCGTATACATCTCCGATTTGTGCGGTGAATGTTTTTCCGCTGTCAATGTAGTCGATATAAGTCATGGTACTATTCGGCAGTGCCGCTTCTTCTTTCGGCGTACACGCGGTAAACATGCATACCGCCAATCCAATAATGAAAAGCAAAATCGCAGTTACCTTTTTTATCATTTTGTTTTTTCCTCCGTCCCGTTGTACCGAAGCGTAAGCATTGTGATGTCATCAGCCTGCTCCGCGCCTTCGGCAAAAGTATCAATTTCATGTTTGATCAATATCGTAAAATGTTTAAGCGGCAGATCAAGACAAGTGTTTGCAGTATCAAGCAAATGTTGATCACCAAAAAGTTTGTTCTCGTTGTTCATGGCTTCGGTTATACCATCTGTATAGAAAAATAATTCATCACCTGGTGATAACATTATTTCCTGCTGCCGATAAAAAGTATCTTCATCACCGGCTAATACAAAACCCGCTTTTGCTTTAAGCCAATGAAAAGGTTCACCTGCTTTTCTCAACAAGGGCGGATTATGTCCCGCGTTAACAAACGTAAATCTTCCGCTGGGAATATCGAGATAGCCCAGAAACGCGGTAACAAACATTCCGGCATCATTGTTTTCGCAAAGCATTTTGTTCACAATACCGAATACCGCATCAACATTCTTTCCTGAAAGCGCGGTATTTTGAATAAGTGTTTTTGTAATAACCATAAACAACGCGGCGGGAACGCCCTTTCCGGAAACATCAGCTATTACAACAGCAAGCGTATGTTCATCAATCAGAAAGAAATCGTAGAAATCTCCGCCTACTTCTTTTGCGGGCAGCATGTTGGCATAAATATCAAACTCAGTACGCTCAGGGAAAGCGGGGAAAATACAGGGAAGCATACTCGCCTGTATCCGCGTGGCGACATTCAGTTCGGCGCCGATACGTTCTTTCTCGGCGTGTTCCATCGCGCTTTGCTCAATAGATGCTTTAAGATCGACGGTCATCTTGTTGAATGCCGCAGCCAATATTCCAAACTCATCATTTGAAGTCAGCTCAATCGTATTATCCAAATTGCCGCCGCCTAATTCCGCGACGCCGGATGTTAGTGTACGCAAAGGACGATTAATCAAGCGCGATAATACCATTGCAGTTAAAATTAAGAGAATCAAAAATGATGACGCAATAATGACACTGAACTGGTTGTTGCGAATTTCGATTTCCGCAAATATTTCATCGGAAGGTATCTGAACAGAAAACAACCACCCATTGCTAAGCAATTTTGAAAAAGAAACATATTCTTCATCATCATTGAAATATCCGACAGCTGCTGTGTCATTGTCGGCAAAGCGCAATGTATCAAACCATGAAATTGTTTGCAGAGACGCGCCTGTTTGAATGCTTTCATTTTCATGAGTGTTTGAAATAATATAATCATCTTTGAGAGATGCCAGCAAAACAAAACTGTTTGCTGTCGGCTTGATTGCTGAAAGCCGGTCAACCATGCTCTGTATTTTCCAATCGACCGTGGACATTCCAACAAACTGTTTTTCATCATCGTAAATCCCCGCGCCGACTGTTGTCATGAGTGCGTTAGTACCAGTGTCATCATAATAGGGCGGCGTCCACACGGTATCATATTCTTCAATGAGCCCCGCTGAAATTGTTGTGTACCACATCTGTGTGTGGTAATCATATTCTTCGGTTTCAAAATCAGGGTCATGCCGTACCGCGTTCAATGACGGATCAAAGAACGCATAGTAACATATTCTCCTCGTGGCAGAATTCAAGGCAAAGGGTTCGTACCATATACCTCCACCCACAGCATCGGTGAAAGAACGAAAATTTTCTACAGAAATAGAAACGCCAAGATCATTGAGAACAGGTTCCGCTAAATCTTTCCGCGACAAATAAAAGTGTCTGCCGGAAAGCGCCAAATCAACAACGTTACGTTCCATCTCCGCAATCACTTTGCCGACCCGTTCGCTTTCATAAGCGACAGTTTTGGAAACTTCATCGATGCGAAGCTGCCGGTAATGCTCTGTCGTTACATTTGAGTAAACAACAAATGCCGCCGCTATCAATGTAAAAAAGCCCAGAACAATAATGAGTATTTTTATTCTAATCGAAATATACATCGCTTCCCTTTGCCGTCTGCGTCGTGGTTCAGGCGATGGTCAGCATGTCGGCGAATCCGGTCATCTCAAACACTTCCATGACTTCACTTGAAACATTGCAAAGCGTCATTGAATAGTCTCTTTTCTTTGCTTCCTTTTGTCCCATAAGAATAACGCGCAGTCCCGCCGAAGACACATACATAAGCTCTGAAAAATCCAGAATGATTTCCTGTGATTCATCAAAGGCGGGAATCAATACATCTTG
>QMCD01000551.1_pt1 | contig 25864 bp, 17 predicted proteins | sample 1821841 | NCBI WGS metagenome assembly QMCD01 (sample SAMN01991225, study PRJNA193472) | Termite gut metagenome, whole genome shotgun sequencing project. | isolation source: worker | host: Macrotermes natalensis | reverse complement strand
TCGCGCACGGCCTCTGGTATCAGCCCCTGTCCCCAAAACGGTTCGCCGATCCAATAGCCCACTTCCGCTTCGCCAACGTCGATATTCAAATTGCTTTGTTCGCCGAATTTAATGCCCACACTTCCGATGGCGACATCTTCGCCTTGCAGCGTAACGGCATACGTTTCCTCGCCGGAGAGAAAATCGCGGATGATTTGCCGGCTGTTTTCAACGCTGGTATGCACCGGCCAGCCCGCGACGGGGCCGATTTTGGGATTCTTGGCGTATTCGTACAGGGACTCCGCATCGGAATCTTGCCACGGACGCAGAATTAAGCGGTCTGTTTTGAGGGTCATGGCATCAACGTCTCTTGTTTCCGTCTCACTCTGGCGATACAATAGGGCGTATTCTACCCCGATTTTTTCCTTTTTCAAGAAAAATATGTCCTGACTCAGCCCGGTCTGGCATTTCTGAATGCCGTGCCGGTTTACATTTTATTTTCGCAAGTATTTATTCACGAACATCTTCCAAATACAACCCGGTTTACCGGTTGGAAGGGAAATAATGCTCACCGAGTCATGCGTTCCCGACCGGGGCGTCATGCGAGTGGCTTGCGAGTTTCCGTGCGGCAATTTTGTTGTTGACAGAGTTGTTCGTATTGGCGTGCGCAAACCATGCCGCCCTAGTCGCTTGGGGGAGAAACTCGCTTGGAAACAACATGGCGTTCCTTTTCTTATTTTGAGAAAAGGCTCCGCCGTGGCCTGCTCACCCCTTTCCCCAAGGAGCGTTTCCATGTCCCGGAAGTTGAAAATGGCCAATCTTCCCTTGCCTCCGTTTTACGCGGAGCTGGCACGAAAAATTGAAGAGCTTGACAGTTTTATCACAGATTTGTGCCGAAGCCAAAAGGCCTGCGACGCCGAAGGCTTGCCAAATTTGGAGCTGGATCATCTCGCCCATGCCAAAGGCCTCACACTGCTGCTAACCCTGGTGCTGGAGGACTTTCGTGAGGACGCGAAAGAAATGCAAGCCACCGCCGAAATGATGAAAGGTGCGTTCATCTAAGACCTTAGAGACCAAGGACACCGCCGCCCGACTCGTGTTACCCCCTAGGGGCTGATGCTTTCGAGCCGTCGTCGAACTTCCGGCGGCAATTTCTGATCGGCATGTGGCATGATGTCGTCGAGTTGATGCGCTTCCACGCGCTGTCGCAACGCTTCAGGATTATTTTTATCCGTTTTCGAGAGAAAGAGCGCAAAAGAAGCCCTGTACTTGGCATTGTTGGGATAACGCTCAATCGCTTCTTGAAACAGCGCAACCGCTTTTTCAAGAAGCGCGGCATCTTGCGTTTTGTCGTACATCATGGCAAGTCGCTCCGCAAAAACGAGGCGTAAACCGGCGGAACGCGGATTCAAACGCATGGCCTCGGCCTGATCTGCGAGAATTTTATTTTGCAACAGTTTTTGAGATTGAATTTGCTTGATGATTTGCGAATCGTCATTCATCGATTCCAAAATGGCCAAACCGGCCAGCCACTGCCTAAACCGTTCCGTAGCCAAGGCTTCGCGGCACGCCGCTGAAAGCGGGTCAAGCGTCACAACCGTCTCCAGCTCATGGAGGATTCTGTCTCGCGGAAAATTCGGCGGCGTATTTTGTTGCAAATTCTCAACGCGAGTCAAGCAGGCCCGTTCCGAAGAATTACACACGAAATGAACGAACAAACACACGGCAATCACAACGACACAAACCAAGATCGCAACACGGCGATGGATGGACACCGTGTTTTGAAACAACTCATCACGATTGGCCAAGAGCGCAGCAAGCAGCCAAAAACAGATCGCTGTATTCGTTGCGGAAATGCCGCCTGCCGCCAAAAGGTGAATGCAAAGGACACAAAGTGCGACGGCCATGAGCGACCGGGGTATATGCCATGTTTTTGTTTCGGTTTTAGAAAAAGCGATGAAATAGACCAGGGCAAAAGAAAGAAAGGCGAAGACCGGGGCCATGAAATCCATGGGGGCTTCGCCGTCGAAGGAAACGATAAACGCGAGCAGGCAACCCGCGAAACCGAACCAGTAGACCAGATGGCGATTGATCGGGTCTGCAATCGCGGATTGCGGCTCGTCTTGTGATTGTCGCCGGAGAAATAGCGAACGACAAACAAGTGTTCCCAGCGGAATGACTAGGAGAATCAGTGCCGGCACGCCAGCCACGGCGGCGATTTCGACGAGAAAATTATGCGGGTCGGCGATTTCCTCGCTGGACTGCGGCAATTTGTAACGAGTGTACGTTTGCTTGAAATTGCCGCTGCCGCAGCCGAAAAATGGGTGATCGGCGACCATGTTCATCGAGGCCGCCCAATACTCAAGGCGAAAGCCGAGCGAACGTTTCGCTCCGTCCAGCATACCCTTGCCGCCGGTCATTGTCCCGATAAAACCGGCGAGCGCGAAAAGAGCCATGAACAACGCGAACCTGTGTTTTCGGACAAAAGACGGAAAGGAGTGTTGCGCATCGACGGACATCAGGGCCGCTATCGATAATCCGACGGCCACCGCGACATAGGCACTGCGGCATTTTGCCAGCCAAAAGCACAAGGCCACGGCCAAAACGAACAGCAAGACTAGAATGCTTTGTGCGGAAAAAGACGCATTACGATTTGGTTTCTTGCGCAAAAATAAGAAACCAAGAAGGAATACCAACCCTGTACCGAGAAAGCCGCCCAACGTGTTGGTCAGTTGGTAGGTTCCCATCGGTCCGGCGGTTTTGAGGCGTGAAGCGAGGCGTTCCCAGTCCGGCGTGCCCGGCTGGATGGACGGATCAATTTGCGCGAGGACGGCCTGCGGATTTGCTTCAAATTGGCGCAGCATGACCGGAATGTCGACGAAATTTTGATACAGGCCGAGTGACGCTTCGGTCAAGAGTATGGCGAGCAAGACGGCAAATACGGCGTCAATGATTTTCGTTTCATGGAGAATTTGTCGAAACAAAAACCAGGCCGCCGCCAGCGAGAGCCAAACGGAAAGCATGTTAAAACCGGCTCGCGGTGCCGCCCCCCAAGCATCGCCGTCGCCGGGCAGCAGGTTGGCGAAGAGGGAAACGATGACCCATGCAAAAAAACCGTACACAAACAGATCAGGCCAAGAAACGACACATTGTCCCGCCGGAGAACGATCTTGTTGTTTGGTCGACGAGGGTTTGCCGATGCAGAGGCCGATGTAAACACAGGCGGTCAGCAACCACAATATGCAAGGCAGGTGAAACAGGCCACTGCGTTCCATCTGCTCGCCGGAAAGAAACACGGTCAGCGAGAGGAGCAGAGAGAGAAGACACATCACCAAGTGACACTGCACCGCGCATGGGGCCTTTCGTCTTTTGTCGTTTGATTCCCGGCCCCTGCCTCTTGGCATCTGACTCCTGACTTCTTGTTTCACAATTTTTCCTCAAAGCGTTTGCTGAACCAGTGCGGTTCGGGGGACGCATCCACGGAGGGTGATTCTTCGACGCCGAGAGTGTCGCTGGCTCTTTCAACCACGGTGAAACCGTCGCGGCTTTTTTGAAACAACCACACCTGTGAAGGATGCAGTACGTCCGCCAAGCCCGGATGATGCGTTGTTGCGAAAAGTTGCGACTTGGCTTGCTGGGATAAAAGCTCCGTCAGTTTCCAACAGTGCAGGCGGTCAAAACCGTTTTCCGGCTCTTCGAGCATGACCAACGGGGCGGGGTCTTCTTCTTCAAGAAGTAGTGCGTAAGCGAACAGCCGAATGGTCGCATCGGAAAGCAGGGTGATGGGCACAGGCCGATCCAAGTCAGCCATTTTGAACGCCAACGTCGGCTTTTCCGGGTTCGTGCGGTCGAGCTGAATCGTCGTAACTTGGGGAATGCGCGCCGCAACACGGGATAAAAGCGTGTCAATGCCGTCACCGTAACGCTGGAGCATGTAGCGAAGCACGCCTGACAGGCTCACGCCGCGGGGCGATTCTTGTCGACGGGGCAGGGAGGCGTCAAGTCCCCGCGCGGGGTCCATGGTGAAATTGCCGAGCACCCAAGATTCAAAAAGATGGCGCAACGAGGCCAGTACCGGAAAACGCGGGTGCGAGGCCAAGGCTTCGAGGCCGAGATGTTTGTAGTCGGTGAATTCGATTTGCGTCAACTCGGCGTTGGTGATTTGTTCATGCGGCGCAAGGTAACGAATGCTCTTCACGCCGTTTTGCAGAAAAAAAATGGGCACGGACTCCCGGCCACGGCGGTATGCGAGCAGCTCGGATTCGATGTAGGGCACATTATTTTTTGCCCGGCCAACGCTCAGCGCGTATGTGGCCGTATCGACTTCGCCCTGTTGACGGTAATGGAAACCGAACGACATGGCTCCTTTTCCGCCGTATGAATACAGCGATTCAAAGCCGCCGCGCTTCAGGCACGCAAAATCAAGCCCACGCCGGTAACAGTCGGAAACGAACATGAAGGCATCAATGAGCGAACTCTTGCCTGTGCCCGATGCGCCGGCGAAAAGAGTCACGCCGCCCAATTCATACGGGAAAAGGGCCAGTTCGTCTTCGACATAGTTCAATTGTGGAAAACCGATGCCGATGCCGACCTGACGGAGCGACTTATAATTTCGTATCCAGAATCCTTCAAGCATGTTGTGGAACGATTGTCACCGTTTTATTTCTGTTTTTTCGGCGTTTTCTTTGTCGTTTTTTTGACCGTTTTGCGTCGCGGCATGAAAAAGCCGTCTTCCTCATTGGCAACATCTCCGCCGATCTCATCGTCATCGTCTCGAAAAGCACCGAAATAGACGGGCGAATCGCCGCCTCCGTTCGCCTCTTCGCTCGGTTGGAACAACCGGGCCAAGCCCGGCGGTATCGGAATGTGCTGCATGTTGGACAGAACGTCGATTTCCGGTAACTCGGTCATTAAATCGATCAATTCCAAAGCCGCTTCCGCCGCTTCGGCTCCTTTGTTGCCCGGCGCGGGGTTCAGGGCTTTGTCCCGAACGGAGCCTGTGAAATCACTGCCAATCATACCGCTGCGTGCGTTGGCTTGCTCAATCGTATCGCAGGTCAGCACGCCGAAAATGACGGGCGTGCCGAACCGGGCCGCCGCTTCGCCGATGGCCATGCCAACGTAACGGTTGATATGTTGGTCATGGGATGTATCGCCTTTGATGACAGCCCCCAGACAGATGACGGCGAGGCATTCGGCATCGCGGGCAAAGTAATTGGCGATGTAAGGCACTTCATACGCCCCCGGAACCCAGACGACTCGAATATCGGCCTCGCGGACTTTATGTTGACGCAGCTTAGCCAGCGCGCCGTCGAGCAATCGCTGCGTGATCGTTTTATTGAACTTGGCAACGACAAGGACAATGTAGCCTTCCGGGGGGGGACAGACTCGGCCTTCGTATTCTTGCATGTGATTGAGAGGGAAAATGATGGGGGGATACTGAACGCCGTCATTCTACAGGAAAATCGCCCAATGAGCAACTTACAGGACACTGTTCTTGCAAAAGATAGGGCATGCCGTCATCAATCGATCCAGCGACGTTGATAGAGCAACCATTCGGCACAAGTATACAACAAAGCAACGAAGCATAGCAGAAATCGGATTGGCCGGGAACCTGCCTGTAGCGTGGTTTGCGGTGAGGTTGGCCGTGTGGTCGTGCTGGCTTGACAGAATGTCGCCGGGGCAAGGCACAAATTGCTCTCGGCGGCACAGGAAAGGTTGCAAGCGATTTGTGCGAGCGTTTCGGCCTCGCTCGTCGCTTCTCGGAGCGTCCAAATGCCCGTTTCCGAAAGCGGTCCAAGCGAAACACGACCCGCTTGGACTGGCACGGCACGTTCTTGACCGGATGGAGAACGAAGAATGACTGTGTCGCTCGCGGTTTTAAGTGGCAGGGTGACTGTTTGCCCCGTCGAGAAAGCTGGCTCAAGTTCGCCGCCGCCGCGAAAACACGCCAAGGCCTGGGAAACCATGATGGGAAAAGCCGTTCGAAGCGCGAGATCGCCCTGCGATAAATTGGCGGAAAGGACGGCGACGGCCGCGTCATTTGTCTCCCTGAACGCATAAACGGGCGAACTCTCAGGCGTTTCTGCCAAAACGACCCAATCCGCGGGGGACGGCCTCAGGGCTATCGAACGGGCACCGAAGATGGTCATATTCTTCAAACGAACGAATTTCATCAGCGGTGACTCTTCCGCAGTCGCGGCAACGTCCGGCATGTCAAGCAATTCCCCGACATCAAACAGATCGCAGCCGCCGTCGGGATTACCGCGTGGATCGACGACAAAAACGTTGCCTTTCGGAAGTCTCGGCGGGATTGTCCGGTGCAGAACCAACACGGCCCCATCAGGAACCTTTTCGGACATATCGGCGGGCACGGCGGCCAAAACGTGCACTTCCACATTTGGCTGCGCCTGCAAAACCTGTTGCAGGAAATAATTCTCTTGGCCGCAAAGATAAACATGCTGGGGTGCTCGTTCAGGCAAAAACGCCAACGCGATATTATCCGTAGCGAGAGCGTCCGTGATCCCTTGTGTGTCATCCGCGAGTCGGAGCGTGGCGCGAAGCAGTCCGCCTTGCGGCGTGGTGTTACGGATCACTCGCGTTTGCGGAATATTCGGTTCCAACGTCAAGGGAATGACATCGACGATACGCTCGTCAAGCTCCAATTCAAGCCTCGCTTCGACCGGCTCCGTCCCAAAATGGGCCAGTTCAACCAGTACCTCATAGCCCACAGCGTCGCCTTGCGAGCGGCGGGCCTGAAATTTCGTGATCGCCAAGTTGTCGACCGGCTGGCCGAGAGGAAAAAAATGCACGTTTGGCAATTTCGTCAACTCCGCCAGTTCTTCCGTACAACCGTCCGTGTACACAATAACCTGAGAAGATTCTGCCGTTGCCACCAGTTGCTGCGCAAGTTTCACGGACTCGGAAAGTGCCGTAGGCGAATCGCTGCCGGAAATCGAAGCGACGGCATGACGCAGCGTGCCTAGGTGGTTCGTGAATCCAACGACAAGGTGCGGCGAGCCGTCTGCGGTCAGAATCGCCGTGTGCCGGGCCGCATCGGAGTTATCCAAGAAGCGACGGATTTCCGTTTTGGCCTGATCAAGCCGTGTAGGCTGGCCCGGACCGGGTCGGGCATTCATACTGGCGGAGTTGTCGATCACAATGACACAGTGTTCCGGCTTTTTCCGGGTGGGAACCGGATCAAGCACCGAAGCGATCAAGAGGGACAGAAACAACAAACTCGACAGCAAGGAAAGCAGGTGTCGCCATCGCCGCCAGAAAGACTGCGTTCGCCGCTCTTCAAACACTTGCTGCCAGAAAATGGTGGCCGAGACCGGTTCCTGCCGAGGGCGTACCTTCAAAATGTAGAGCAGAACGATAGGAATCGCCGACAGAAGGAGAAACCAAGCAAGCGGCTGGGCAAAAGTCATAGGAACATTATAATCAGCTTCCCCGTGAGAAATAAGTCCGACGCCAGAGAACCATGCAAAACATTTTGCTCGCATTCGGCTCGAACCTTGGCAAACGCCGTCAAACAATTTTGGCGGCGTGGGCTGAATTGAACGCCGCGCCGGACATTGTTGCCGTGAAACTCAGCCAATTTTACGAAACGATGCCCCTCGGAGGGTCACCCCGTCAGCCAAAATACCTGAACGCCGCCGGACTCATTCAAACCGAACTGGCCCCCTTGCCCCTGCTGTTGCGGCTTCAGGCAATCGAGCGCAGGCATGGCCGGGTGCGAACCGAACGCTGGGGAGCGAGAACACTGGACATCGACATTCTGCTCATCGACGATCAGGTTGTCAATACACCGGAGCTTGCCGTGCCGCACCCGGAAATGCTCCGCCGCCGCTTCGTGCTGGAGCCTGCCACTGAAATTGCTGCAAGTATGACGCACCCCATCGCGCGGATCACGCTGGCCGAGGCTCTGGTTAATCTGTCGCAAGTTGATCCGATGCCTTTTGATCGACCGTAAAATGCGACCAAAACTCCTTGACTTGGTCGAACGTGGCGTCCAGTGAGCCGGAGTTGTCGATGCAAAATCGGGCACGAGCGCGCTTGGTTTCGAGGGAAAGCTGAACGTGCTCTCTGGCGTCAAATTCCGCTTCGGTCCAGCCACGCCGAAGTACCCGCGACAGTCGCATTTCTCGTGGGGCTTCAACAAAAATGATGATGTCGACCAAATGGCCCCAACCGGCCTCAAGCAGTAATGGGGCATCGAAAAGAACATTCGGAGCTTTGGCTTGCCGCACGGCCCGTTGCATCTCTTCGGTAATCAACGGATGCGTTAAGCTTTTGAGAAATTCGAGTTCGCGTCTGCCTTCTTCCGTGCCACTAAAAACCAAGGCAGCAATCCGTCTGCGGTCAGGCAGACCTTGGTCGTCGAAAACATGGCCGCCCCAGCGTTTGCGGATACTGTCCTTGATTTCCGGTAACAAGAGGATTTCGTGCCCGATTTGATCGGCATCGATGCGAAAAGCACCGAGACGGCAGAACATTTCTGCGACCGCACTTTTGCCACTGCCGATTCCGCCGAGGAGACCAAAGGAGTGCATGGAATGATGTTTCTTTCCGCGTTTCATCTTTCTTGCAGCAGTGTGGACGGCTCCGTCCGACCGGCGGCCACGGCAGGCCCCAAGGCGGCCAAGAGACACAAAAACAAGGTCACAGCCAAGCCGGTAAAGAGCCGATACCAAGGGATGACAAGCGGCGAGGTAAAGCCACCAAAGATGGACAAATAACGCATCAGGCCGATAAAACACCAGCCGCCGAACACCCCGAATCCCAAGCTGAGCACCATCGCGGTCAAGGAAACAAGCAGTCCCTCGGCCAGAATCAGCCTCGCCAGTTCGCTTCGCGTCATGCCGAGACTGCGCAACACGCCAAATTCGTAACGCCGCGCACGCACAGACGACGCCGTCGTGCCGAGCAGTGCGAGTGACGAAATCACCAGCATTATCAGCGGCATTTTGGCCGCCGCTTGAATCACCTCGTCCGCGCGGTCACGAACTTGCCCGGTCAAATACTCGCGCGAGCTGATTTTCACCATCGGCCTTGAAATGCCACTTTTACCGTCGTTTTCTTCTGTGTTCGTCGCATAAATCCGGTCGGCGAGTCGCTGGAGCAACTCCTCCAGTTCCGCATCGGAAACGCGGGGTTTGCCCGACGAGTCCAAAATTCTGTCAAACCAAAAAAACTCGGTGTGGGCGAGTTGAAAATCCTGTTTGATTGTGTCATGGGATGCCAAGAGCATGGCCCCGGAACGGAAACCGCGTTTCCGCACGCCACTGGTTTTGTTCATCCAAAGCCAACCGGGCATGGAAACCACGCCGCAAATCTCGTATTCCACCATCTTGTCATCCAGCCCCGGCAAGAGCAACTCAAGTTTGTCGCCGACATGCAAACCCGCGCGCAACGCAAAGGAATCGGGCACGAGACAGAACCGGTCGCCGGATTTCATTCGTTCGACGGCGGAGTCAAGGGTTCCCTCTTTGAAATCGACTTCGACCAATGCCCTGCTCCCGTCATCCGGTTTTTTGAACGCTTTTTCCACATCCAGTCCGAACATGACGGCACTGGCCTGCATCTTCGCCAAACCGCGTTTCAGAAAAAGTTCCGTTTGACGTTGCGAAAATAAGGCCTGATCCACGGCAAGGGGTAAGAAGCGTTCTCGATCCACGCCGGGCAAGGTTTGTACGAGACCGATTTTGTCCGACGGCACGCCGTGGGGCAGTACGGCGGCCACGGTGTGCGGGAGCATTTTCGACGGCGTGTACGGAACCAACATCGAATAACCGGCGATCTCCATGAAGGAATAGACGCCCAATCCGACGCAGATCGCGGCCGTCGTGCCCAGTGTCGCCCAGAGGTTGGAGTTCAGCTGCGATTTCAGGAGCGACGGCGGCAACTTCAATAACCAAACGACTGATGGCGTGCAAAGTTTCTCAACGCAGAGGAAAATGAAAGGCATCAAAAGCAGGAAGCCCAGAGCTTGCAGAGGCAAGCCCGCAGCCATGTACAATAATGGACGCAACTCCGCGCCCGCTTCGATGGGAGAAGAATAGATGACGAGCGGCGCAACGGTCAAAAGTGCGACACCCGACATGGCAAGACGTACAAAAATGCGACGACGGACGACATGAAAAACCGCGCGATTCATGCCTTCCAAAGGATTGATACGCACCACCCGCCACGCCGGGAGGATGGCCGCAAGCAGCGAACCGAGCAGAGCCGACGCGCCAGCCGTGAGCCACGGCTGCATTCCAAGGGTAACGGTTTTGCCGGCTCCGTAAAAATCGGGCTGAACCCAAACGGTCATTTGCAACACAAACCAGCCTGCCAACGTGCCTCCGAGCCAACCCAAAAGACCGAGGATAACGCTTTCTCCGAACACCAAGGCCGCCACGCCTCGTCGGCTCATGCCGATGGTACGCAGCATGGCAAAAACACGAGTTCGTTCACGCACGCCCATGCTCAAGGTGGTGAAGACGATAAACGCCGAAACAAGCGAAGAAATGAATAGAATCGAGCTTTGTGAGGCCACCCCGCCCAGGAGAGCACCGGTGTCCTGAGCACGGATTTTGTTCAATTTTTCCTGAACGTCATCCACGTCGAGAAAGTGGAGCGACAAGCCCTGGCCTTGGAAATGTGCCATCCAATTCGCCTTGAATTGCTTCGTGTCGGCTCCCTCTCGCAGACGGACATAAATGGAGTCGATTTTGCCGGAAGAACGGGGTTGAATTTGATCGGCGGTTGCGGGAGAAACGAAAACCGCGCCGGCCACGGGATCGGGAGCACCACGACCGGCCGAGGCAAGTTTTTGCTCGAAAAGCCCGACGATACGGATTTTGTAATCATTCGTGCCCACGCGGCAAATCACGGTGTCGCCGATCGCGATGGTCGCAATTTTTTCGTCGCCGTATTCCTGCAACGCTGCGGCCGCCCCGGTTCCCATCACGCCCTCCAAATACTCGTGATTTTGTGTGCTTGTGTTTGGTGGCTCGTCGAACCAGCGTCCGGCGATCAGTTCAAAGGGCGATTCTTTGCAGTCGATGGCAATGACGGCGGGGCTTTGCATCGGCAGGCCGGTTATGGAACGCTGGCGGCGCACGGCGGCGAGTCCGTCGTTGGCATGGCGCATTTTCCCCATCACGCCGCGAATTTGCCGGGCTGAAGCGACATCGACGACAAGTTCGTTGGCCTCAAGCTGTTCGAGAATGGCCGGCGGCATACCGATAGAGGCCTCGTCGGATGCCGGCAGCAGAGCAAGGTGATAGTGTCCCAGATAGTTTTCCGCATCTTCGTCGAAGCGAACCATCATCAAGTCGAGACTGCCCACGAACCAGACGATCAAGCAGGACATGGCCACGGTGGCCAGCACGCACAGGGCCAGCCGCGCCCTGTGATGCCAACTTTCACGTAACGTCAATCCGAGCAAGAGTTTCATGCTCCCGCCTCCGCTATTCTGCCGTCTTTCAGGACGACGCAGCGATCCGCATAGTCGGCCACGCTTTTTTCGTGCGTGACCACGACGATGGTTCGGCCTTGCTTGTCGCACAGATGGCGAAGCAGTTGGCAGAACTGATCGCTGTTGGTCGAGTCGAGATTGCCCGTCGGCTCGTCGGCGAGAATCAGGGCCGGTCGCAGGGACAGGGCGCGACCGATGGCAACACGTTGCTGCTCGCCGCCGCTGAGTTCATCGGGCCGGTGCGTTCGCCGCTCCCGGATTGCCAGCATGTCAAGTAAGTCGTCCAGTTCGACGGACGACAGTGCCTTGCCGCCTTTAATCTTTGCCGGTAACAGAATGTTTTCTTCCGCCGTGAGCGAAGGAATCAAGTTGAAGGACTGAAAAACGATGCCGATATTTTCAAGACGAAACCGCGTGCGTGGCGAATCGTTCATCTTGAAAAGATCGACGTTGTTTATTGTCACGGTTCCTGATGACGGCTCCGTCAGGCCTGCCATGAGATGCAGCAGCGTGCTTTTTCCCGAGCCGGACGCGCCCATCACGGCCAAAAATTCGCCGCGGCGGATGTGGATTGAAGCGTCGTTCAGGGCGTGAACTTCCCGTGGTCCTGACCGGTAAATTTTGGACAGGCGTGAAGTCGCAACGGCAGATTCATCGGTCATGGTCATTCTTCAAACAGTCCGCCAGAACAAGCAGCACGAAACCGGTGACGAGGGCCGCATTATTCTCCATGTACTGGGCCGAAGCGTCATTGATCCAGCTGCCGTCGTCGCGCTGGCGTCGCAGCAACTCGGCGGAAAGCTCCGTCTTCCAAGCGTGCTTTTGTCCGGCGGCGTCTTCGATTTCGTTTGCGCCCAGCGTGTCCAGGGCTTTGGCCATGGTGTGATAATAATAGTACAAACCGGTCTGGCCAAGCCCCGGATTTTCTGTAACACTGTAATGTTTCGTGATCCATTCATACGCCGCCTTGACCCGCTTGTCTTCTTTTGTCAGGCCCGCATAGATCATGCTTTTGAACCCGGCGTAGGTCATCGATGCGTAACTGCGAAGGCCGCCGCTTTCCGTTTCGCCCGCCGTGCTGCTCTCGGTCGTGTACACAAAGCCCCCATCCGGCTCGCGGGCGGCCCAAGCCTGCGTGTTATATTCCGACTCCAAATTTTGGCAGCGTGAAACGAACACGAGTGCCTTTTGAATGGCCGGGTCGTCGGCGGAAGCACCGGAGGCAACGAGGGCATCCAGAAAAAATTGCGTGTTCGACAGATCAGGCCGGGTATCGCCGCCGTAACCGATCCCGCCGTATTCGCTGTCGTCGGGGTGGACATCACGGTCTTCAATAAATTGGTTTTTGCGCAAATACTTTTGGGCTTTTTCGAGCAATTCGTCGTAAGGCCCGTTTTGCCCCGGAGCACCGGCCAAGTTCATTTCCTTTTTGGCAACTTCGTTGGCCAGCGCAAAGCACATGACGGCCACGCAGGTTTCGTAATTTTGAAAAAAGCCGTCGCGCGTGTAAATGCCGCCGTCTCCCTGGGCGGAAAATTTCAAGTAGCCCATTCCTCGCTGCATCATGGGGTCATCGGAGCGCACACCGGCGTCGAACAAACCCGCCAAGATCACCGCCGTGGGGCCGACACTGGCTACGATGAAACGTCTTCTCCCCGCAGGGCCACGACCGGTCGATTCATCGTGCCACGCTCCGGTAGGATGCTGTGTATGTCGGAGGTAGGCGACGGCTTTGTCCATCGCTTTTCGGACGGCAACGTCGTGCTCGCCGCTTTCCGCCGCCGCTGTGACGCAGATGGGGACGAAGAGCGCGAAAAAAAATGCGGCCAAGGTAAATGCAAAGAGGATTCGATTCATGGATAGGCCAATCAAGAAACAAACATGGAGCAGACCGCCGGTTCGGCCTGCGAAACGCCTCCCATTGTAGACCGATCAGGGGAAAGAGTCCAGAGGCTCACATCCGTGGCCGCGGAGTCTTTGCCACGGTGTCCGCCACTGTGCACAGAAGGTCCATTGGTTCTTTTTTTGTGCGACACGAGGCAATACACTACTTGACAAGTAGAGATTTCTTTGGAAAATTCCGGCATACTATTTTCAAAGCGTACCTATCAAAGCGAGACGACTTTTGATGCGGTAGCTTCGAGCCTTTTTCACTGACCCCTGAGCACCATGAAAAACACCATTCTTTGCACTCTCGTTGGCATTTGCATTCAGTTTACCCCGTTCCTTTCCGCCGCGGAACAAACTTCACAGCCGTCTTGGCCTGTCTTTCACGGCCCGAAAGGCGATAACAAATCGACCGATACCGGGCTGCTCAAATCCTGGCCCGAAGGCGGACCGAAATTGCTCTGGCAGGCCGACACGCTGGGCAACACCGAGTTTCCCGGCTATTCCGGCGTGACCGTCGCAGACGGCATGTTGTTCAGCACCGGTAATACCAAAACCGGCGACCAAACGGACAAAGACGCACACAGTTACGTTTTTGCTCTCGACGCCGCGACGGGCAAACCGCTCTGGCAGTACGACAATGGCCCCGCTTGGACAGGCCATTATCCCGGTGATCGCAGCACGCCCACCGTCGACGGCGACCGCCTGTACGCTTTGTCGGCCATGGGACGACTCGTTTGTTTGGAAGCGAAAACCGGCAAGGAAATCTGGGCCAAAGATGTTGTCAAGGACTACGAAGTCAAATTACCGACCTGGGCTTATGCGGAATCGCCTGTCGTGGATGGCGACAAAGTCGTGTGCTGGCCCGGCGGAAAAAAAGCGGCGGTGGTTGCACTGAACAAAAACACCGGCGAGGAAATTTGGATCACTCCCGGAATTGATGAACTGGGCAACTATGCCACGATGGCTATTTTTGAACAAGACGGTCTGCGGATGTACGGCAACATGACGCAAAAAGGGGTTTTGATCGTCAATGCCAACACCGGCGAGCAACTGGCTTATCATGCTCATCCGGTGGAGTATGACATCAACGCGACCATGCCTGTCTATTCCGATGGCAAAATTCTGCTGTCGTCCGGCTACGGCACAACCGGCACGGTGCTTCTGAAGCTGACCGTCACCAATGGAAAAGTCTCACTGGAGCAGATTTGGCACGAGAAAAAGCTGGACAATCAGCACGGTGGGCTTGTCGTCGTGGATGGCTATATTTACGGTTCGGCCCATCGATACAAAGGTGGCAATTGGCTTTGCTTGAAATGGGAAGACGGCTCGATAGCTTGGGACGTGCAGGGCGTGCGGCAAGGTTCCGTATCCTTCGCGGATGGCATGTTGTACTGCATGTCGGAAAAAGACGGTACGGTCGCCCTCGTCAAGGCCACACCGGAGAAATACGAGGAAATCAGCCGCTTTGCGCTACCGGAAGAAGGGGCAGGCCTGTACTGGGCACACCCGGTGATCTGCGGCAAGAAATTGTACTTGCGTCATGCGCAGTTTCTGTACTGCTATGATGTGGCGGAATGAAAAACATATTTTTTCCGCTTGACAACTAGAGGAAGACTCGTGGGATTGCGGGGCTTCATACACACTACTGCCCCCGTCGGAAAGCCGCGAGGCCTTCGGCGGCGGCGTACAAGCGGCAAGACTTAGGCCGCCCGTCGACCGTGGCGGATGAGCCGGAAGCACCTTCCGACACGCCATCATTCGCTCTACCGCATAAATCCGACATTAAACGAAAAGACCTGTTCGACATCGGATTTTTCGCTGCTGATCGGGAAGGCAAAATCGATGGCAATCGGAGCCGGCCCCATCATGGGAATCGTCAGACGCAGCCCGAAGCCCGCCGCAACACGGTAATTGCTGTCCCATTTTGTCAGCGAGCGTTCGACCGTTCCGGTGTCCAAAAAGACGGAGCCGCGAATCATGTCGTCCGCAGTGATCGGAAAAACGAGTTCGGCGGAATTGTAAAACTCCATGCAGCCGCCGATGATCGTGCCATTTTCGTCGCGTGGCGAAACGCCCCGGTATTCAAAGCCGCGCAAACTCGTGAAACCGCCGCCGAAATAGCGCTCGTAAATCGGAGCATTCTTTTCCGAAATGTTCATGCTGCTTCGCAAGCCCAGTACCCAGCGACCGCTCCGGTCAGGCCTTTCACGCAACATGAAATACTTTCGGAAATCGTAGCCGCCGCGGACGAATTGGTAGTCGCCCAGCACCTGCTCGACACTCACCGACAGCAAATGCCCTTCGGTGGGCATGTATTCGCTGTCGCGGGTGTTGTGGCTGGCCTCAAGACCTACCGTGTACATCGGATGAGTGCCGAGGGCATCGTACAAATCCTGCGACATCATAATGGGCCGATAAACGTTGACCTGCTGGCCGCCCAGCGAAAGCCTCGTCGAAAAGTCCGGCGTCCACAATTTGCCGAACGAAAGACCGCCGCCTACGCGATCTTCGTACCATTCGTCGTAATAGCGTTCGTAGTAGAAACCGTTCACGCCGAACGAATAGTCGAGGTCGAACAAATACGGCGTGTCCCAACTCGCACTGTAACGTTGTACTTCCGTGCCGGGCATGGCCTCGATACGAAAACGTTGGCCCTTGCCGCGAAACGCATTTTTCCAGTCGTTGAGCCGCCAGCCTTTCGGGAAATTCAAAATGTCGAAGTTTTGCTCTTCGATGATGAAGCGGCCCATCAAACCGGAGTCGGAACTGACGGCCACGCTCATCATCAACTGCCCCGTGCGGGTTTCCTGCACCACAATCGTGCCGTCCGTTGGATAAATTTTATTCGACACGCCCAACGGGGCACTTAGGTCATATCGAACTGTGCCATTTTCGTCCGTCAGCGCGTAGGGATTGCCCAGCACCACGCCGGTCCGGGCCGGGGCCGTGTGCTGCGTCTGCGTATGCTGCCCAAAGACCATACCGGAATTGTACAAAACATTGCTGCCAACATACGTGCCGCCCGAAGGTTGCGAGAGATACGTCTGCGGTTTGTACTCGCTCGGCGTGATGTCGGTCGGCATCCCTTGCACGGCCATTCCCGACACGGTGGTCATTGCGGTCGGCGTGTAAACAGGCGTCTGACCCGGTGTCTGGTACGTTGTGCCGTAAGGGCCTGTGGAGGTGACGGGATACAGAACGGGGGCCGGCTGTTGTTGCTGCGGTGTCAAATGCGTCACGGTCGGCGCAATGCTGCCGACATGCGTTTGGACGTTGGGAGTGTTTGCCCAGACGTTCGGCTGTGCGGCGGGAGCCAAACTCGGCGGCTGATAGGCCGGAGTCGCTTGCCGGGGAGCGGAGAAAACTTGGCCACGGTAAATGTCTGTCGGGCGGCGGAAAAGGAACGCGCCTTCATCGTGTTTGGGTGTACGAGGTTTAATCCTAAAAAACTCCGCGAATCGTTCCAAGGCGTTTTCAATTTTTAGATTATGCTCATCCAGAATTTTTTCCGTCTTCATCCACGATTGCTCTTCGGCAACTTGGCCACGAATTGGCGGCTCCGCTTCGGCCAGTTGCTTCTCTCGCCGCGCGTCCGCTTCGATCATTTCTTTCGTCGCATCGTCCAGTTCAAAAAGAAATTCGGGTATCGCGCCCTGTGTGGGGTTGGCATTGAAAAGCTGTGAGGCCATCAAGCGGCGGCGTGTGTTATTGATTTCGCTGGTGCGGAGCACTTCGCCGGGTCGGAGCGAACTCCGGTTCAAAATCGGATGCCATTTCGTATAGGGGTCGGCCCCTTCGTTGCCGGCAATTTCGATGTTCAACGTGCGTAAATAGCAACGTGGCCCTTCTTGGACATTGACGACCACGTCGACGAAATCCTCGTCGATGCGCGGGTCAGGCATGGTCATGGCAAAAACATAGCCTTCGTCGCCATATTTCTCCTTGATCTTGTCCATGTCCACTTGGAGCATGTCCTGATAGAAGTATTGCTCTTTCGGCAACTTCATCGTTTTAAGCAACTCTTCCGAGCTGAAGACCTTGTTGCCGATGAAGCGGACATCGCGCACGCGACAGCGCGGGCCTTCGTCGACAACGAACTTGACCTTGATCCAAGCGCGATTCTTGCCAAGGCCTGTAAAACCTTCCGTTTCTTCAAACTGGGCATCGACTTTCGCGTAGAAAAAGCCGAGATTGCGAAAATACGCCGTCAAGGTCTCAATGTCTTCATCGAGTTTTTGGCGAGTAAATTCGCTGTTGATCCAAAAAAACCAGCCCGGCTTGGTTTGAATCTGCGTTTTGACACGACCTTCGCTGGTCACGCGAACACCTTCTATTTCCGTGGAGAGTACCCGTTGCTTTGTGCCTTCGCTGATTAAAAAGACCACCCCGCGATCCCCGATCCGGTCGCCACTCAGAATTTCGACATGAACGCGGTAATGGCCACTGTCACGGTAAAATTGCATGATCCGCTCTTTGGCCTGATGCACGGTAATCGGGTCCAGCGCATCACCCACCTTCAAGTTGGCTTCCTCTTCCAGCGTCTTACGAGTGTGGATACGGTTGCCGATGACGAGGATGGAATGGATGATCGGTCGCTCGATAAACAAGAAGGTGACGATATAGCCGTTGGGCGTTTTTTCGACTTTGGGCTTGACATCGAAGAACCAACGTTTCTGCATCAAGGCTCTTTTGTCTTCTTCGAGTACCGGTTCGCTGTAGGGTCTGCCTTTGCGGGTTTTGAGAATTTTCAAAATATCCGCCGCCCCGATCTGCTCATTGCCGCTGATACGCACATCAAGCACGGCATTGGGATCGCCTTGGGCCAGTTCTTCGTCGATGGCAAAATGGACAGGTTTGATCGCCGCACCGGCGGTGGTATTGATATATTCAGGCTTGGTCGTGCTGGAAAAGCCGGCAAGATCGGCTTTGTCCGAAGTTTGCCCGCGCCACGGCGACTCCGCCTGCTGCCGCGTCGCCGCACAGCCGGTAACAAGGGACAGAGTCAAGAGTAATGCCTGGATCGGAAATCGTGTATTTCTCATGTTTTCGCGTTCTGCATGACAAGATGTACAGACAAGGTGTACAAAGGGGAACGGCGAACGATAGCGATTTGCAGAATACGCCGCAAGAGAGAAACTTAGAGCAAGTCTTCAACCGGTTTTTTGCGTTTCCAAAAGAGTCATTTCGCATCCACCTCACCTGCGTGCGGGGAGGGTGAGGGCGGGTGAGAATGCCTTTGCCAGCCCGGCTCTTGCGTTCTGCCCCGTTGAGCGATTCCGATTTTGCTCTACAATGTCCGCATTGAGCATTTCGTCAGCCGTCGCGTTTGTGTGGCGGTGTCCCGTTTCAGCCAACACGTAAGCCAACGCGAACTTTCTCTATGGGCGAACTTCACGAAGAATGCGGTGTCGTAGCTGTTTATCACCTCCCCGGCGGCGAGCCGTCGCCGCTGTGTCCCGTGGGCGGGCGCGAAGAAGTTTCTTCGCTTATCCCCAGAATGCTGCTCGATTTACAGAATCGCGGCCAGCTTTCCGCAGGAATGACCACCTATTCGCCGACTCGCAAGCAACTGATCGACACCTATAAGGACGTGGGTGCCGTTTCCGAGGTCTTCCACTTCACCAAACGCTCCGAATTTGCCGCTCTGCTCACGGAATATGCGGGCAGGGCCGCCATTGGGCACGTCCGCTACGCCACCAGCGGAAAGGATGACCGAAGTTATGCCCAGCCGTTTGAGCGACATCACATCAAAAAGCATAAATGGTTCAGCTTTGCGTTCAATGGCCGGCTCACCAATTACGACAGCCTCCGCGAAACGTTGCTGAATGACGAAAACACCTACTTGGCGAGTGAAAATGACACGGAGATTTTCATGCACTATCTCTGTGCCGCTCTGTCGCCGCAGGACGAGCCGGACTTGCTTGAAGTATGCAAGAAGCTGGCCAATCTTTTTGACGGGGCCTACAGCCTTGTTTTCCTCAATGCGCTGGGCGAAATGGTCGTGGCCCGCGACCCGCTGGGACTCAAGCCGCTCTGTTATGCCGTCGAAGGCAATCTTTTTGCCGCCGCCAGTGAAAGTGTGGCCTTGTTCAATCTCGGTTTTTCCGCCGAAAGTATCAAAAATGTCGAACCCGGCCAGGCCATTTTCGTCAACGACGATGGTGTTCACTTCGCACGATTCGCCGAAAACAAGCGCACAGCCCACTGTTTTTTCGAGTGGGTATACTTTGCCAACGTGGCGAGTACCTTGGACGGCAAGAGCGTGTACTTGGCTCGAAAGCGTCTGGGCGAAGAGCTGGCGAAGCAAGAGCGAGAGTTGGACGATGTAACCATTGATGAGGACACGATTGTCGTCCCCGTGCCCGACACGAGCAAGGCGGCCGCCGACGCGATGGCCTACTCGTTGGGCGTACCCAGTTTGGAAGGCTTGATCCGCAATCGTTACAGCGGTCGAACGTTTATCGAAGGCGGCGAATACCGTTGGCGAAAAGCGGAAACAAAATACACGCCGCTGCGCGAAGTGCTGGAAGGCAAACGTATTTTACTCGTTGAAGATTCAATCGTCCGCAGTACGACCATGCGAGTTCTGCTTCAGCGTATTCGTCGCTTGGGCAACGTCAAGGAGATTCATGTCCGGGCCGCCTGCCCGCCGATTGTGGGGCCATGCTTTTACGGCGTGGACATGTCCACTTACAAGGAGCTGTTCATGCCGCAGTACATGAACGGCGCGCCGCTGGAAGAGTGGGCTGTGACGCGAGAAATCGAAAACCAGATGGCCGCCGATTTGGGGGCCGATTCGTTGCGTTATCTACCACTTGAGTCGGTTTCCCGCGCGATCGGCTTGCCGGGAGACCAGCTCTGCCAGGCCTGCATGACGGGCAGGTATCCCACTATTTGGGGCCAAAAACTCGCAAGCGAAGCCTTTGATGAGTTTCAGAATGACGCGACCTAGCACCGCAGACCAAACTTTGCCATCCAAAATGCTTGGTAAAACAGCAAACGGATAAATGCCCTACATGGGTTTTCTCGGAAAAGCTATCTACCCATCGTCACGAAAAACGGAGCCAAAAAAGGCCCGGAATACAATATCTGTCTGGTTCCCTACATCCAAAATGGATGGTACATCAAGATGGCGCGAAAAAACAGCGATTCACTCGACCGCATGATAAAGCGCGTAACAGGATTGAAGTAAGGGTTATTATCAACACCTGACATACGAAAATTTGATCGATTATGGGTTTTTTCGGCGATTTACGGGTGATTTATCACATGGTAGTCAGGCCGGTTCGCGGCGATGACCACGCGGAGCGCATGGACAATTTTTATAGCGGACAAGCTGCCGACTATGATGATTTTCGGCGGCGTTTGTTGCGTGGTCGTGAGGAGCTTTGGCAAAAAATGCTCGCCGACCGGCCTTATGCGGATACCGTCTGGATGGATATGGGAGGCGGCACAGGCTCAAACCTGAATTTCTTCGGCGAGGCTCTGGACAAAATCCGAAAAGTTTACGTTGTCGATCTCGCCGGTTCGCTGCTGGAAGTCGCAGATCGACGGATCATGGAAAGCGGCTGGCAAAACATCGAAACAGCGGAGGCGGACGCGACGGCGTTTATGCCGCCGGAGGGCAGCGTCGACGCGATCACGTTTTCTTACTCGTTGACGATGATTCCCGACTGGTTTGCGGCCATCGATCACGCTTGGAAAGTTTTGAAGCCCGGCGGCAGGATCGGCGTGGTCGATTTCTACGTGTCACGAAAATACCCGGCAGAGGGGCATGTACGGCACAGTTGGACAAAGCGCGTCTTCTGGCCAAACTGGTTCGCCTGTGACAACGTGTTCCCGTCGCCGGATCATGTTCCGTATTTACATCGGAAGTTCGAGCCGGTACTTTTTGAAGAGCACTTGACGCGCATTCCGTGGTTCCCGAATCCGTTCTTCAAGATGCCCTATTACCTGTTCATCGGCAGAAAGCCGGAATAGTGCCGGTTGCGGAGTTACGTGCTGGAGACGCCATCCTCGGCGCATTCTTCGACTTCAATCGGCAAACCGTAATGCTCGTCACGCCATCGGCCTGCGTCAATCAGCTTGCAACGGCGGGAACAGAAAGGCAGCGCGGCGTTCTCGTCGTTTTCGTCAAACGGTTTGTCGCAGATGGGACAGCGTAATTTGGACACAAGAATGAAATCGGGAAAATTGATCCAATAAAATTATACGGCAAGCCGAGTGCCGGATGAGAGGCAAGTGCCGTTTGCGGAACTCCCAAGCGGAGCATGAGCGACTTTTCTCTGATTATCCCCATGACCTATTTTGACGGCGAAAATCTTTCGCAAGACCCCATTCACGGCTATATTCCCTTTTCTGCCACCATAGACGACGTGGAGGACGTTTCCGAACGGGACATCATCGACTCCGCGTGGGTACAGCGGCTGCGGCAAATTCACCAGCTTCAGACCGCATGGCTCGTGTATCCCTCGGCGGAACACACGCGATTTCAGCATTCGCTAGGGGCCATGCTCCTCGCCAGCCGGGCCATGGAACGGCTTTATCCTAGTTTAGTCGACGTATGCCGTGCTGACAAGGCCGCCGACAAGGACCCGTTGCCCAGCCGGTTTTACATCGAATCCTTGGTTCGCATGGCAGCCCTGCTGCATGATGTCGGCCACGGACCGTTTGGCCATTTTTTCGATGCCCGGTATCTTGCCCGGTTCGGTCTAAACCATGAACGGCTTGGCGCGGAGATCATTCGGCAGCGTCTTGCCCCGCTTCTCAAACGCATTCGCCGCAATCCGCTGGGTTCGCTTTTGGATACGGAAACGCTTGACCCGGAGCAAATCGCCTTTCTCATTGTTCGCCCTACCGGCCACGACAACGAATTTCCGCGCTGGTTGCGGCTGCTGCGCTCGCTGTTCTGCGGTCTTTACACCGTCGATAACATGGATTTCGTGTTGCGTGACGCTTTTATGACCGGTTTCAGTGCGAGGGCTTTTGATGTGGATAGACTGTTGCATTATTCGTTTTTCACCGAAAAGGGCTTGACCGTTCACCAAAAAGGATTCGCCACGCTGACACGTTTTTTGGCGGCCAGGGCGGAACTTTTTCGCAGCGTTTATTTTCACCGCACCGTCCGTGCCATCGACTTGATGTTGAGCGAACTTTTCGATGCGAGCCGCGAATTATTATTCCAGGGCAATCCGCTGGAAAATTTGAGCGAATACCTGCATTTCACCGAATGGTCTTTGCTGGTGGACGTGTCGCGTTGGGATATTTCGCCGAATCCGAAAAAGCGGGACTTGGCCGAGTTATGGAGCGATTTTCTTGCGCGGCGTGTACCGTTTCATCTGGCGGCGGAAACAACGTCGCTTTTCATGGCGGACCGGCGCGAGCAAACCAGTATTTTCGCCGACGCCGCCACCTTGCGTCAAGCTATTAAGACGATGTTACAAGCGAAACCGTCGACATCGCAACGGAATATCGAATTTGAAGTCGACATTGCCCGGCACTTGCATAGGCCTGATTCGCCGCATGCACACACGGGGACAAGCACGGCAAAAAATTTTCTGTACGATCCCGTCGCAAAGCGTGTTCGGCACTTGGAAGAAGAGGAGCTTTTCCAGCACATTCCGCAGAGTTTCAGAATCTGTCGCATTTACACGAAAAACGAGGAAGACATGGCCCCGCTGGCCGCCGCGCTGGAAAAATTGGTGCATGGCACGGCGGCGGATGACGATACGAACATGTAAAGTGACGCCGACATCAATGCCATCGTACTTCAGTCGGTTGGGTTCACCGTTTTTCCGTAACCGTCCATTGCCGAATGTTCTGATAGAGGTCGAGAATCGCCGCGTCCGCGACAACGTTGTCGATGCCGGCTCGGTAAACGAAATGTTCGTGAATCTGCCACAGGGGCAACACGGACGTTTCTTCATAGCACAGCCGGTGAATGCCTTGAAGGCACTTGCCGGCGGTAGGCCAATCGAGGGCCTGGCTCAGTTTTTCAAGAGCCAATTCCATGTAGGGACTTGGCAAACGACATAGGCCGGTGCTGCCGAATATCTTTGCGGCATCAACGAGCGGCTCTTTGATGATGCGATCCACGAGCCAAAAATCGATGTTGTCGTCTTGGCCGATGGGTTCGCTGTCGTCGTAGATAACAATACTTGTTGTGATGCCAATGGCTTGCCACTGCCGCTGGATCAGGAGGGTTGTGTATTCAGCCGTTTCATTATCCGGCCTTGCCAGCACGATGTCGGGCATTGTTTCCGTGTTGCCCCAGCCCGGCTCGTTGTTACGCAATTGATCCAAGGCCAGTAGCGACAGGGCGATGGCCAGTTTCGGTTCGTAAGGCCTGGGCTGAATTGAGTTGTCATAACCGTAGCCGAGCGGATCGTCCAGCGAAGCTCCTTTGACGAACGGCGCACTCAAAACGGCCCCCCGACCGGTGCGAACACCGTCTTTGCCGATCAGCTTTTCCAGCATGGCGGAGCGGTTGAGGCCGTAAAGCAATGCCCGGCGAAATGTTCGGCTGCGGGGCAGAGGCTTCTGCTTGTTCGGCACCAAAAAATGCACGGTTGGAATAGCGTAGCGACCGGTAACAAATTGCCGGTTGTCTTTCAGACGGTCGTATTCCCACGGCGGAATGCGGTCGATCATGTCAACGTCGCCTCTTTGCAGGCGATCCAACGCCTCCTCGCCGCGCCGCACCGTGTGTTCAAAAATCATTTTCGGGCTGCCTAAACTTAAACTCAGCGGCAGTGCGTCCTTGGCTTGATGGGCTTCATTCAGTTGGAGTCCGATCAGCCCGGCATCCAAATTCCTTTTGACGTACAGACCCAGCGTTTGCAGCGAAGAATCTTCTGGCCGAGCAAAACGCTCAGAAGGCCGAATCGGCAACTCAAACAAGGCTTCGGGAATCAAGACTGCCCGAAGCAAACGAACGCCCAAGGTTTCCGAACCGGGCATGAACGATTCGACCGGGGCATTGGCGTTTTCGATTATTGAGTCTGCGATGTCCAAAATCCCCCATGCCTGTCTGGCATCACCGGAAAAATGCCATTGAAGCCGCCGGTTATTTTCGAGTCGCTCTATTGTTCCCAGTGATGAAACATACACGCCGCCTTCAAAACTTGGTTTTTTGTACTCGCACAACATGTCGCAGAGAATGCGACGTCCACGCAACGTATTCCAAGAGGGCAGGCTGCCGCCTTCGTGGGCGTCACGAAGTGGCCAGGCCGTGGCAATGTGTACATGCGGCGCAGCGGCAAAAAGTTTTTCGCCCCACTCTCGAAGTTCCGGCAAGCTGGGCGAAATTCGTCTGGCCGCCTCGTATTGCCGGTAGGCCGCGATAAAATCTTTATTTGCAAACTCGTTTTTTGACTGCTCAAAAAACCGCAATGAGTAGTCTCGCAGGCGTTTTTCCCAATCTGCTACGATGGGATTTGCCGGGTAGAATTGCTTGAAATGGTTCAAAATCTGCTGGATTCTCGCTTCATTTTCCGCATCGCTTGCCAGTTCCATCGCCCGATTTGCCGCCTGCGACCAAGTGGCTTCCAATTCGGGATAATGGCGATTCTCTCCGGTCGGGCCAAATAAACGCTCGAACCGGGCCGCAGCGTTGAAGTAGTCGTTCGAGCGAGCAAGATACTGCCCTTCGAGAAACAGGAACCGGTTCAAATGCCGGGACAGATTCGGAAGTTCATCCCGGTATTGTTCGAGATTTCGGAGGTAATCGAACAGAGTCTCAAATCGGACAGCCAGATTTGGCCAAGCGGTGTTATCCGATGTCAAATTTCGCAGTTCATTTTCCAGCGTTTTGAGCCGCTCCAAAAATTCTTGCTCGACCAATTCGGCAAACAGTTCGATCTTCTCAATGGAACTCCATGAAACCGAATACTCGTTGAGCGGATTGGCAACGAAGCGAACGAGCAGTTCCCCTGTTTTTGGCAGCGGGGCAGGTCGCCGGTTATTGGGAAAGGCAATCGGCAGCACCTCGTGGACTTGTCCCCCCAATCGGGCCGTCATGGTCAGACGCATAAACGGCATTTTTTCGTACAGCGACGATTCGGGCGACTGCGCGAAACCCGAACATGCCGCCAACAACGCAACGACGACGATCAGGGCCAAACGAACCGATAATTTTCCTCTCCATTGCATAAAAGGTTAGGCCTGTTCACCGGCTTCAAAATGGGAGAAATAAATAACGCCCTCCCTCTGGTTTTTGGCATTTCCCGAAAGAGAAAATCCTCTGGCGGCGGGAGAACAGGGCAACTGCGGGGGCTGGGTGGATCACGGCTGGCTCCTACACGCCTCAACTGTAGTCTAAAATCCCTACTTGTCAAGTCGTGTATCGCGTTTTCAGACCTAGGCCCTGTCTTTGCACTTTGTGGAAACCTCGATGGTTTTGCCGTTCTCGTCCTTGTAGCGGGTCGTCCACGTCACGGCGTCCGCCTGTTTGACCAAGGCGGCCCGCTTCAAATCGACTTTGACCTCCTCTTTCACGGCGTTCACATCTCCTTCGCTCGTCAGCTCGGC
>QMCD01000550.1_pt3 | contig 25885 bp, 22 predicted proteins | sample 1821841 | NCBI WGS metagenome assembly QMCD01 (sample SAMN01991225, study PRJNA193472) | Termite gut metagenome, whole genome shotgun sequencing project. | isolation source: worker | host: Macrotermes natalensis | reverse complement strand
AAAGACACAAAGAACACAAAGTTTTTTTATAGCCTTTGTGTTCTTTGTGTCTTTGTGGGAAATAATTATTGTTAGGGGTAATATGGCTGATAAGCATAATAAAAAACTTTCACATTTTTTTACAAGTCATGAGAATTCCCCCGGTGTAAGCACTCTTTAATCCAGTGATTTTACATTCCGGAAATTAATAATTCCGTTTTCATTGATGTTTAGTCCGGTTGCTCCATCGTAAATTACTTTCGTTGATAACAGTCTTTCTCCTAAGAGATTTTTCAAATATTTCAGATTATTCAGAAAATCACTATGGAATGTTTTTGCCGATTTAATTTCATACGCACGATATTGATAACCAAATTGTTGAACGATGTCGATCTCGTGTTTAGATTTATCACGGTAGAAGAATAAATTGCTTGGTTTTCCTGCATTAAAACGTTCTTTCAAAAACTCCAGTACTACGTAGTTTTCAAAGATTCCTCCACGCAAAGGATGGTTTTTTAGCTGTTCGGGAGTTTCTATTCCGAGCAGGAAGCAAATCAAACCGGTGTCGTAGAAGTAGATTTTAGGAGCTTTTATCAATCGTTTACCTATATTTTCAAAAAATGGGTGCAAACGAAAAATAACATACGAGGCTTCCAAAACACTTATCCACTCTTGAATAGTAGGTACAGAAACTCCTATTTCATTTGAAAGCGATTGCGCATTAAATTCAGTGCCGGATCGTCCTGCACAAAGTCGAATAAAAATTTGAAATTTACTCAAATCCTTAATATTAATCAACTGTCGTAAATCACGTTCGATATATGTGTTGTAATATTGCCGGCTTACATCTGAGGCAGGAATATTATTTGCCCACACTGCCGGATAGCCACCATTAAAAAGCAATGTATCGGTGGGTAACTTTGCTTTATCTTCACCTAATTCTTTCAGCGAAAAAGGCAAAAGAGAGAGCGTAGCAGCCCTTCCGGCAAGCGATTCCGTTACTTTTTCCATTAACGAAAAATTGTTACTGCCGGTAAGAATAAAATTACTGCCGGGCAATTCATCGGCTACTATTTTTATGTATGGAAATAATTCGGGATAATTTTGTGCTTCATCAATAATAAGTCCGCTTGCGTATTGTTTTAAAAAATCTTCGGGTGCAACTGCAATTCGTTCGCGGTCGGCAGCCCGCATCATATCAACATAATGAAAGTCAGGAAAAAGATTTTTACTCAATGTGGTTTTACCGGATTGACGCGGCCCGGTTAGTACTATGACCGGGAAATACGATTTTAATCGCTTTATTTCAACATCTAACTCCCTGTATATGAAATGCTTTTTCATTTGTTGGACAATTTTAAAGTTCTACTTTAAATATGTCCAACAAAGATAACTGTCACTTTTAAATAAAAAAATATTTTCGTTGAATTTTCTTGTTTTTCTCTAAAAAAATCCCCATAATTTCCACCATGTCATAAAGATTTTCTCCGGTATTATTTTTGACTAACGTTTTTCTCTTATGTTTCGATGCGTTTTAGAAGTACTCCAACATTGGTTAAAACAGAGATATTCCAGAGCAACCGCATCAAAATTATTTTCAAAAAACACTTTTTTGATTATTAATAAGATAGAAAATTTAATGGTTGTAGTTTATAATAGTGTTGTCATTTTTCGTATTTACCTGGAACATTTCGTGTACCGGTAGCCCGGAGGTACACGAAACTTTCCGGTAAATGTGAGAAATAGCAACGTGATTATAAACTACATTTTGATGCGGTTGCCCTGGAGATATTCAACAAAACCGTGTTAGCCTCATGCTTTACTCTTTACACAAAACTGCATCAGCTTGTGGGCATCATATTTATTTTCTCTTTTAACTCAATTTTTAAAAAGTCATATATCTCCCGTCAAGTTTTTTTGTGAAATTCGGAAGTTACATCAGCAAGTTGCGAAAAAGTTTTTGATGTATAAAAAACATCCGTAGCTTTTTCTTCGCTTCTGCGGACATACGCCCACGTTCTCGTGAAACCGCACGTTACCGGCTGGCGTTTTTTTATCATACAAGAATTTTCATTGCTTTTTCCACATCTTCTTTTATCATCGCCACTTTCGATTTTTCTAAACCAAAACTATCACCTGTCTGCGTATAAGACGGAAAAAATCTTATTCCGTTTGATTCATATACACCGCCCCTAATCTTGTATGTAGAGCCTGCCGGTATTATCTTTTCGTTGAATTTCCGTTTCCAAATGTAATTCATTGCCTTTATTGCAAAGTCGCCCATTAACATTATGGCTCTTTTGTTTACAAACTCATCTAATTCCTTTTCCAAATTCAACGAACAGTTTTTTAGGGTTTCAGAACTTACTAAATAGTCCTTTTTGATACATTTTATCGCAGTCGTCAAGTATATCCCATTGTTTAAATAGTCGCTATATGTCTGATAGTTAAACCCTAATGAATTGAATACTGTGTTTGTATTTTTCAGAAATTGAGGTTCGCCTTTTCCGTCAAAATAATCTTCGCTATTTTGAGGAAACGCTTCGGAAATGAGAATCAATTTTATGGCATCTTTTTTTGCAATACTTTCCTGAAAATATTTCTTGATTATCACATCTGAACAATTAAATTCACAAGTTTTATTCATTTTCTCAACTTTTATGTTCTTATTGGATTGTTTAATATAAACCGGCAATGGCTTGTCTTCAAGCAAAAATGCTTTAAACAGTTTCATTCCTTCGCTCGCTTTTGCTTGAATTAAGGTTACATCACTACGATTTAACGGCTGTGGGTCAATAACATATATTGGTTTTTCGGTGAAATCAATCAAATTTGCGGCAGGATATACTTGTAGCGAAGTTCCGACAACTAATAGTAAATCCGCAGACATCACAATATTTTCTGCTTTTTTCATCATAGGCACTTGCTCGCCAAACCACACAATAAAAGGGCGTAACTGCGAACCGTCAGCGGCTCTGTCGCCAAGTTTAATATCATTGTAAGCAATATCTATTACTTCGGTTTTACTTTCGTTGCAGGCTTTGGTCAGTTCTCCATGAAGATGAATGACATTAGAACTTCCTGCCATTTCGTGTAGATTATCCACATTTTGAGTAATAACACTGACTTTGAAATATCTTTCCAATCCGGCTAAAACCAGATGTGCGTCATTGGGTTTTACTTGTTGCAGCTGTTTTCGGCGTTGGTTGTAAAAATCAAGCATTAAGGATTTGTTTTTACTCCAACTACTTATGTGCGCCACTTGGTGCACATCGTAATTCTCCCACAATCCGTTGCTATCACGAAAAGTGCTGATACCACTTTCGGCACTAATGCCTGCACCTGTAAAAACTACAAGATGTTTCATATTGTTGTCGTTTTTTTAGTTGATAATTGTGTTTGTCTCCAAAATGCAAATGATTGCGGCGAAATTTTATTGGGGTGTTTATTGTAAACATCTTCAAGTGTCGAAAAAAGTTTTGAGAACACTCCCAACTGATTTAACGAATTTAACACTCTTGTAATTCTCAATAAATTATGTTGTGGCCTATCGTAAAACATTGTTACATTTTCTTTTACCTTAATTGTATTGTCCTTACATTCAAAACAGATGAAGTTGATAAACAATTTACAAGTTTTATAAAAATAACACCGGTTATAGATAAAACTTGAGATATAATTATAGCTATAGCTATTCTATTTCCTTGATTCGTTCAATCTGCCTATTCAGAAAATAATCAGCATATAGATTGTAGTCTTCCGTTTCGTAGAAAGCTATCAGTCCTTTTCTGTAATTCAAAATATCTGAATCTTTAGCGGAATATACAGGAATGATGCCGGCGTTCATCAAAGCAATACTTTCTATCATGCGGGCAGTTCGTTTATTCCCATCGATGAAAGGTTGAAGACGAGCAAGATTACAATGTAAATATACCGCCTTTTCTAACGGGTTGACATATTCTTCTTGCTGAAAAAGAACCTCGTTCAGTTTGCTTTTTATCTCTTGTTGATTCTTGGGTGGAACGTATTCCGTCCCACTGATACGAACGGCACGTGTTCTCAAAGAGCCAGATTCTTCATTCGACACCAATTCTGTAGAAATAGATTGATGTATTCTGAACAGGGTACGTTCGTCTATAATTTCTTGATTTCCTTCTTTATTGATATATTCCAATTCGGAGATAAAAGTGTTGTAGAGGTTTTTAAGCATCTTGGCATCCTCATACTTCTTCTCGGAAGTAATACCGTCTTTTAGTAATGCTTCCGTTTCAACGTAGGTATAAGTATTGCCTTCTATCTTTCCCGAATAGTAACACCATACTACTGCCAAGTCCTTTATCTCATTGGAGTAAAGTCCGGATAACTTGGACAAAGGACTTTCCAAAATAAAAGAGGCCTTCTTCTGTTGTTCTTCGTTGAATATTTGTTTCATACTTTGGCTTATTGACGGTATTATTTATATATCAGTACAAAAGTAATTATAAAAAACCGGTTTTCTATAATCTCCCATAGCGTTTAACCGTATAACATTCCCCAATATTATCCTTGCTATTACTCGAAAAGCCAAAGAAACACTGGGAAATCAATGGTTTTAATCCTATTTTTAATCTTAAAAAGAAAAAACACTCATAATAAATACTGAATTTCAGCGAATTATAAAGATTATACGAAGTTGCAGGCGAATTTATAGGCTATTACCCATAGTGTTAATAAATTGCTGGTAACGATCCAGTTGATTCGCGTAGTAGCGCGCTTACTGCCGCTCGCACGAGAGAATAAACCTCCGATGTCATCCAAAATTTTCTGCGAACTACACCCGCTATCCCGGGAAACCGCATGTCGTAGATCGTTGATTAAAAACCTGACGATTGCGAAAAGCGTCAAGTTTCGGTCGCTATGTTCAATATACAATTTTGTCGAGTACTGACAAAATTGCCAGGTATAGTCACACGAACAGATTAAAATAAATTTACTCCTGTTTTTTATTTGCTGATTCGTGGCGACTATTATAGTCCTCTATTACTGGAACTATCTGTTGTAATAATTCTTTATTTTTAAATTTGCCATTCTTAATCATATCAATAGTTATTGGGTCATCTGCAAAATATTTAGAAGCATATTTTTTAAAAATCCTGGTGTGTCCAAACGAAGATGGCGAAGGAGAGGAAGTTGCTATCATAACAGCACCTTTTTCTCCTTTACGTCTGCAATAATGAAAAAACTCCGGTAGTTGATAACCTGAAATATATGCGCTATAATGTGTACTATAAAGAGTCGCAGAACCACGAAGTATTACAATAAGCCAAAGATTAGTTTCTATTTTATCAAATTTACCAGTAGAAGAGCAGCGTTGAGAAAATACCGGTACATATTCAAGTTCCGCCCACACCCCTCCTTCGTCATTGAATAAGGTCATTAAGGCAATATCTGTACTTGGAATTTTTATTGTACTACCTCCGGCACCGGCAAAAGTAATTGTTTTCTCTGTATTTTTCGGAAGTGAAACAACTCCGCTCATCTCTGAACCATTGTGCTTTTTGAGTGTAGCAGGAAATTTTTGCGCCCACATAGAGGCGGTAAATAAAAACGTTAAAGAAACCGACAATAAAATTACTTTTTTCATTTTCTAAAAAATTTATGTTATGTTTAATTTTTTATTTTCAGCCGGCACATTCCAACTTGTCCGCCATGCACCCCTCGCGTGACGTGTACGAAAATGTGTCCGCCGGTGACCGGCAACGCAGGAGCGGTTTAGAACTGTGCAGGTTCACTTAGGCTCGCGCGGGAGACAAAAACTCCAAACCCGCACTGCCGTTTCTGCAGGCTACACCCGCCATTACGCCAAACAGCCCGTGGCTATTGCACAACTCACATTTTTATGAATATCACGATAAAATACAAGTATTTTAATTTTTAACGTACTGATTTTTCAGATTGTAATTTCAATTCAATTTTCCCCCCAAAAAAAATCCCATTTTTGCAAAATAGTTATTATTTTTTGAGTTGTGCAACAGGCACGCCCGTTGTACGCAGATGTTGTTCTCTATTTTTCTTCAAGTCCGCCATAATCTTCGCAATCGTCTTCTCTTACACAATCAATGCCATAAATTCTTTCAAATGCTTGAATTTTTCCCGTTTGCGTGTTAGCACGCCACGCTTTCACAATCTTGTCTTCATATTTCTTACACTTTTCCGCAAAAACTATGGCAATTATTTCACTATCAAATATGTTGTCTTTTCTGCATTGCTGATACCAAGCAAACTCATTATTTCCCAGTTTTCCAATATTAAGAGTGTCAAGTATTTTAGATTCCGGGGTTCTTCCTTTTTCATCGTGCCCTATAAATTCTTGAAAGATAAAAATTATATCCCCATTTTCGTCTTTATAGTTTGAAATACCAAACTTAAAATCATAATTTTCAAGTTCCTTTGGGTAAATAACGCCGCCGCCAAGAGTTGTCCAATTTTTCAGCTCCGGTATATCTGTTATTTTTCTATAAGTTTTTCCAAAAAGAGGATTTTCTTTATTGCCCAATTCAGCATCTTCTTTTCTATCAAGCACAAAGCCACTTCCGGTTAGTTTATAAAAATACTTTTTCCCATTTACATCAATACATTTATTATCATAACTATCTTGTGTTAATTGAATTGTCATTTGCATTTCTTCTAATTCTACAGTATATCCATAGCAACTCTCTTCATAATAGCTGCTAAATGTGGCTTCATCAGTTTCTTCCAGTCCATATCTCCGGTACCAATAATCAGCAAAAAACCAATTTTGAAAATCTAAAAAGCAGTTATATGAATCAATATCCCAAACAAGTATTCCCGAACTTGCAGTACCTCCGCTCATTCCGGGACTTAAATCGTCCCAATGAATAATTAACTCATCATTACCAATTTTGTTGATATTTTTTCTTTCAAGAGTGTGTGATTTAATTGGCGATTTACTAAGGCTAAATACAGCGTATTTACTTTCTCGTTCAAGAGCAATATACATTTGAGAATCCCCGTGGTTAAATAAATAGGCTTTAGGATTTTCAATAGAATCCACGATACTTTCGCGACAGAAACTAATGTCGTCATAATAAACGATATCAACTGCCTTACTTGTATGGATACTATCAGGAAGGTCTTGATAGCCTGAACTATATGCAGTAAAGACACACCCCAAACAAACAAAAAATAGAAAAATTTTTGCTTTCAGATAATGATATATTATTTTTATTGACATTCGTTTGTTAATTTATATTTTTTTACTGTCCGCCCACTGCAGGCAGTGCATTGATGGCAATTTCGTTGTTGTTATTCCACACAGATAACTCCAATTTTATTTTCTGCACTCCAAGAGAGTGCTCTTCTTGCATAAAGAAGAGCGCAATTAGATGAAATTGGCATATTTGATTTTATAGAAGGGTATAAATTCCCGGTATCTATACTTATGCTTTTTTTCGTTTGTTCTCCATTTTTGTTTAGTGTTACGCTGACCAAATGACAAGAAATCGGAGGTTGCGCCGCAAATTGATTCTCGGAATTTTCATTGTTATTCAGGTTTCTTTTGTCGTCCCAGAAAATGAGTACAACATTATCACCCGAAAGGAATGTTTGGAAACTATCATAGAGTTGATATTTGGGAACTCTTTTCATCCATGCCAATTTATTTCCTCCGGTAATTCTAAAAACAAATGCGTCAAGATATAAATATCTGTCAGAACTTGGACCGGTAACTTCTGCTGAATAAGTAATTATGTTGTTTATTTCCGAACAAATCACAATATTTCCATTTTCATCGTGCAGCGGTTTTTTAAATACAAATAAGTCATACCGCTCATGCAATTTTAAATTTTTGTTATAGAATAATCTTGATTTTTGATACGAAATATTTTCTGCTGCATCAAAATTATTGTTTATTGAAAAATAGTAGCCGCCTGTGTTCTCTTCGTCCGATTTGTCGGAATAAAATCCAACAACCGCCAACATGTTGTCTTTGTTGAGCAATAATTGGCACTGGTGATAAAAATAATTATTCATATTTACAACAAAACGTTTTTCATTATCGACGGATAATTTCATAACAACGTAATTATAAGAGGTTCTATCCTTTGGGTTATCACGTAAATTTGCAAATACAACATATACGTTTCCCTCGTTATCGGTAGCAAAATCAGAAATGGCTGTTGGAGTTGAAATACTCTTTTTCCACAACGTTTTTAATTGGTTATCTACTACAACTAATTCATAATTATATTCTCTCCTTTTGGAAGATTTCTCGAATACGAACAATATTTTCGATTTATCAAGAGAAACATATTGACTCTCTAAATCTTTGAAATCCACACCATCCAGCGGTCCGGCAAAATAATCAAATGTCATTTCGCTTTTATTGAACCGGTAGAAACCGGATTTGCCTGCTTGCTTTTTTTTAGATTTGTAGCTGCTATAGACATACCCTTCGTTGTCTATCGTAAAAACTTTTTTAACATTTATTCCAAAATCTTTTAATGGTTTTGAAGTCTCCTGTTGTAAGTTTTCTTTGTTGTATTTTTCTAATGTGTACCTCATACTCTTCGGGTTGTATGCCATTACATAATAAGCATTTTTGTCTTCACCAAAATAAGAAGAATACAGGAAGCCTTGAATGTTTCTTTTCGTTATGCCGGCTTCCCATTTCGTTGTAACGTTTGTATCTTGTGCTACTGATGTAAAAGCATTTCCGAAAAGGAAAACAATAAAAATTATTGCCCAAAGTGTCCGTTTGCGATTCATTTTTTTTTATGCTTAGTTAAATTTATACTCATTTTTTTTAGAGCACTGCTTTCATAATACAAAGATAATTTTTTTTATACTCAAACAGAATTGGTTTGCAAAAAATAACAACTTGGGGGTTGAATAAGCCTGTGGCTTGAAAAGCTATATTTTCATAACCTAAGGTAAGCAAAGCGCAACCTTATGAAAATTAAGCCCATTCGGACTATCTCCGATATATCTCTTTATACAAAACTTTCCAATTGCTGAAAACGGCGGATTCCGGTTGTGATTTTCCAATTGATTTTATTTCTTTTATTATTCCCAATGGAGACCTTTTTTTAAGATTGGCAGCAATTCGCGTATTTTGTCAAAAATCTTTTTCATCCATTCATTACCGTGATAAAAAATTGTTCCAATTGCCAATATACTCAAACCGGCAACCCAAAACCAATACCCTAAATCTAAATTCTCTATTTCTGCTTCTCTGCCGCTTTCACAAACTAAAACCTTTGTCCAAGTTGTAAAACTTAAAGCAAGCAATGTTGCTAAAATTGAAACTGCCATACTTATCTTGCGGCCTTTGAAAAACGAAATAATTCCAAAAAAATAAAGAGGATTAGCAAACCAAATAATCCACTCTAACAGTCCTCCACCAAGAACTATAAATGCTCCCACTAATAGAACTTCGAGTGAAGAAGCTGTTTTCTGCCCGTCAAAATCATTGTATGTAAACGCATTTTGTGTTAATGAAACAACAAATACGACCAAACTTAATGATATTATGCAAATCTTTATTATATCTATGCTTTTATTCATCTGTTTTTTCTTGTTACCCTCTTCAACCGTTCATTTCATGCTTTGTTGTCCGGAATATAAAAAATCCTGCGCGTGGCAAGGTTGTCCGCCCCCCTCCCCTCGCGTAAAAATTGTACAGAAGCGGCCGCAAGCGGCCCCTACTTGCGGCAAACCGCTTGTTGTTTGTTGTAGACAGCAGCCGGTTGATAGCGTTTTTTGTTCAAATTATTATTTTCCTAATTCTGTCAATATTTATATTTCCTTTCCGGCTCAAAATCGCTTTTTAATGCAATTTTATGAATTTCATAAACATCTTCGGAAAAGACAATAAAATTCCCACTTCTGCTAAATTTATATCTATTATGCATATTCATTTGAACAGGTATTTTGTAAGTTGTATATGGCGGAATAATTATATACGAAGTCCCCCGCCTCTGTACATCTCTAATATCAGAAACATCACTCCACGCTATCATTGCTTTGGTACACCAAATAGGCTTACCGGTTATATTTTTTACAGAATAGTAAAAAATGAAATTCGTTTTTGGATATGCTCTTATTATAGTATCATTTTTATTATCGTCAATAAAAAACTTTGAAATACTATCGTTTACCATTTGTAAAGGATTATCATATTCTATCAATTTACTTTTTCCAAAGGTGTAATTTAAAGTTATTTTCTCGTTATATATTTTACCTTCGTAATAAAAAGGGATATTGATTACCGAACTCGTATTGGTTTGTATTCCAAGAGGAATTTTATCTTCTTCGTATAAAAAATTTTCAAATTTCAGAACAAGTTCTGTCGTGTCCTTAGGCTTTGGATACAATGCGGTAATCTTTCGTAAAAATTCTTTGCATCTTTCGCATCAATAAATGTGAGATGTTCCCCAATATTAACAAACTTATATTTCAAGTCTATCAAATGTTTATATACAATTTTTCCACCATAAGTTGTATCTACATTTATCGTACAAGTATTATTTAAAAATTTAACTGGAGATTTTTGAGCAAAAATCTCTATGGTTAATGACAATAATGTGATAATTAAAACTAATACTTTTCTCATTTTTATCTATTTTTTGTTGTCCGCACTCGAAAAAACTGTCTGCAACGTTCCTCTCTTACGTCCTAAAAAATGCACCACGCTGTCCGCCGGTTGCCGGCAACTCTCAAGTATACGCAATATTACCACAATTTTCTCATATCAACAAAAAACGCTTGCAAAAATCTACAAACATTTGAAAACAAGTATCTTTCGATGATATTTTATAGATATATTAGAGCTTTTCGAAAAATCAGAAAATTTCTTTGCGTCTTTGCGAACCTTGCGGCTTCGCGTTAAGATAAATGAATGCGCTTGCGCTTTTGGGGTTAAACGCAAAGTTCGCAAAGGCGCAACGTTTTTTTGCATTAATTATTTTCCGGAGAATTCTATTGTTGAATGCACATTTTTTACTGTTATGGTTCGTCAATGCAACTTCGACAAAATAAATTTATAACCTATTTATTTTGATTCCGGAAGATTGTATTTGTTTTGGCACAACAATTTGCCCATACCCGCTTGTGGTTTAAGAAAGAAAAATACACTTGGTAATTTTAAGAAAAATTGGTAATTTTAGCCGTTTTTTTGAATAATATCATAGTCTAACCATCCAAAGAAATAATACAGCAGAATGAGAAAAGCCGTAATCATTTTAATTTCGCTCGCGTTCATTATAAGCAGTTGCGGGCAAGCAACGAAAGAACAAACAGCAACCATAAGTTGCTCTGCCGGTACAAAAGACACACTTATTAAATTATCTAAAAATTATGGAATATTATTCCCAAAATACGATGAGGAATTGGAGTTATGGTATGAGCCGCACATCGTAGATTTCAGAAATAGCGACACATTGAAAATCAAAAATTTACCTTGCGAAAATGGCAGCGAATTATACATTAATGTTTCTCCGGATGAAAAATTTGTTGTTATCGACCATATTATTAAGAGGTATGTAGAGATGCCGGAAGGAAGAGAACTTTACGAAAATTATAAATGTGCATTGATCGATATAGAAAATGCGGTTTCTCTTGATTCGTGGCAGTCAGATTGCGGCGGTGAATGGAATGAGAGCAGTAACTGGATAGTTGCACCCATTGAAAATGAGAACCAGGAAGAATTTATCTATTCCCAATCCAATAGCAATAATTATGATCCAAGCGGACGAATAGAAGGTGTTTTTGAGTCAAACTTGGGATATCGTGAAATGAAACGAAGCGAAATTCCCGATTCAGCCGGTTTAACCGGGCTGTTTTATGAAAATGGGAAATATTATCTGCGGCAAGCGCAAATTTCTTTTTCAGAAGGAATGAGTGAATGTACAGGAGACGAAACGTTATCTTTAGTATCTGATGCGGAGTTTTTGTTTGTCAACTTTAAAAATTACAATAAAAGTGAAATTCAACCTGTTCATTTAGAAAAGAAACCGCTGCTCATTCCCAAAAATATAGACAATTCTTATGTCGGAGAAAAATTTATTTTTGATTTCGGGAATAAACAATATGAATTGGAAGCTTTTGGCGAAAAAGACTCTATCCGTAGTAGTGATATAAATAATTATTCGGTCGTTTATTCGATAAAAGGAACCGCCAATAAACAGACCATTGTAAATATACCCAAAACAGAAGATGCCGTAACCCAGGTACTTTTTATTGGCGATTTAGACGGCGATGGTCATCCGGACATCATCCTGAACGCACCTGATAATTACGAAAATCATAATATTATGGTATTTCTTTCGTCTACAGCGAAAAAAGGTAATTTATTGAGAGGCGAAGCTATGAAATTCGACTGGTTTGATTGTTAAGTAAACTATTATGCCGTGAATCAAAATAACGAAAGAAAGCATGAAAGAAATAATAGACCTCTTCGGAAAATCAGAAAATTTCTTTGCGTCTTTGCGAACTTTGGGACTTCGCGTTAAAATAAATGAATGCGCTTGCGCTTTTGGGGTTAAACGCAAAGATGCAAAGTCCGCAAAGACGCAACGTTTTTTAGCATTAATTATTTTCCGGAGAATTTTAATGAATAAGTTTATATTGCCGTTAATCCTATCCGTTTTCGTAATAACCGGAAATGTTTATGGGCAATCGGAGGAAGAGTTGAATAAAGCCCTGATAGAAGCACTCGAACAAAAAAACATAGTGGAGATACGCCGGCTTCTCGGACTGGATGATGATTTCCGGGAAAAATATATATGGAGTAGCGACTCGTTTTACTCCGTTATATCAAAAGACCTTGAATTGTTTAAAGCAGCTTCCGGATTTATAGATTACAAAAATCGAGATTATATCTTGTCATACATTGTAGATGGCGGAAATCTTGATGTTTTAAAATATGCGCTCGACAAATTCGGAAAACAACCGGTAAAACCGGGTAATAATACTCCTTATCTGATTATTGCATTAGAGCAGGATAACCTCGAAATGTTTAATATGCTTATAGATATAGCAGATGTAAATGTACCGGATTTGAACCTTACAAAAACCGCTCTTATGGTAGCCGCTCAAAAAGGAGATACGGAATCAATGCTTGCATTGATAAATCGCGGAGCAGATGTAAATGTATGTTTTTCTTGCAGTTATGACGGTCCGCTGTTTAGTGCCATAGAGGGCGGACATGCCGGAGCCGTTGAACTCCTGCTTGCCAATGGTGCTAAATTTGATAACCGCCGGTCTTACCGGCAATCAAATTATGCGGTGTTTTTAGCTGCCGGACGCGGATACACCGGAATTATAAAGCATTTGGCAGAAGCCGGATATGCTATTGACGAACCCAACTTTAGAGCTTCTCCATTAGCTGCCGCCGTTAAAAACGGACATTACGAAACTGCCGCATACCTACTGGAAAAAGGAGCTAATCCGGTTGCAAGAATTGAAAATTACTACGAATATTATCCATACACAAGTCCATTCGCCATTGCTGCCGGAGAGGGATATATGGATATACTGGAAATGTTTATCAAGCACTATAATTACGATCCGGCAAGAGAAACATACTTTACCGATGCCTTAACGTTTGCATCCAATAATGGACAGGTTGAAGCCGTGCGCCGGTTGCTGGAAACCGGTATACAACCAGCTGAACCGCAATTTTACATAGAATGTGCCGTGAGGACTGGAAAAGCCAATTCCGTGACATTTTGGCTCAGCCGCGGCGGAAATGCCGATGCTGTTTTCCGGGAAAATTACCAGTGGCTTCCCTCTTTTACCTTATTGGAGGAAGCGGCTGTCTACGGGCATACCGGTGTTGTAAAAGTATTGGTAGAGCACGGAGCGTGTATTACTCCCGAAGTGATTAATCGTGCCGTTGCACAAGGAGATGCCGGAATGGTTGAATTTCTCGTAGCCAACGGTGCGGAAATAAAACCGGAACACCTGATTTCCGCCGCCGGGCACCAGAAACCGGATATTGTCCGCTTGCTGCTTTCCTACGGGTTAGAGGCAGATTACCGCAACCGCTTTCTCCGGACTCCGCTTATTGAGGCGACCATGTTTTCCTATAATGAAATGGAAGAAGGACGGCCATTTTCCGGTGTTGCAAAACAAATTTACGAAACTTCAAAACTGCTGATCGAACACGGTGCCGATGTCAATGCCCGCGATTTTGAAGGAATGACACCGCTGATGTTTGCCGTCAGCGGCGGATATGCCGGAACAATCAAGTTGTTGTTGTCGCACGGTGCGCGGCTCAACGATACAAACAATTTTGGCGATAAGGTTACCTGCTTTTTTCATCCGCATAACAATCCCGAAAATAACCCGGATACCGTATTGATGAAGTTATTGAAAATCAGCTACACGCCGGAAGATATTAAAAACGGTTTTCAAGACTATCAAATGCAAATCAAACGAAAATGGCAATACGAAAAAGATTATGACTTGCTGAGTGCCATATCCGGAAAAGACACGAACGCCATAAAACGTGCTATTGGTGCCGGAGCCGATATTAATTATTACAACGATGGCATATCGCCCATGAATAACGCATTAAACGGCGGCAGCACTGTTGCTGTATTAAGACTTCTTGTAGAAAACGGCGCGCCGGTAAATACCGGCAACGGCAACGGTACTACTCCCTTGATGCGCGCGGTAATGGCAGGAGACTATTCAGCCTGTGAATATTTTATAAACCAGGGTGCAGACGTAAACCAAATGAATATATACAACAACACCGCCCTCACTTTTGCCGCCAAAAACGGTGACCTGAAAATGATAAAGCTGCTTGTTGAAAAAGGGGCAGATGTAAATATGGGAGGCAAAGGAAAATACCTCCTCAACCTGGCGGCAGAATATGAACATACGGAAGCGGTAGAACTGCTGAAATCGTTTGGCATAGTAGATGAATGAGGCGGCTGTCTTCTAAAAAATCTTTTGAACGCAGATGACGCGGATAACGCAGATTCTTATTTTGTAGAAAGCAAGATGATTGCAAATTATGAAAAAGAATTCAGAATTATCCCGTTATGTCTTGTTCATCCATTATAAAAAGAATAATTCCTTAGCGTCTTGGCGCCAAGTTCGCCAAGACGCTAAGGAATTATCCCGAAAGAATTTTATCAGTGCAAATCTGCGTTATCCGCGTTCTTTTTAGACACTCCCAGTAGACGTGTGTCCCCCTCGCACGTTAGGGCGACATGTTATTAATCGCAGATTTTAACTTGCGGGTGGTTACTTGATTCCTCTCTTATTCAACTCCCGCCTGTATTTCGCCGCATTTTGATTGTGCTCTTGAAGCGTGGAAGCAAAATTGTGGTAGCCCGAAAAATCCTCTTTGGCACACATATAATAATAATTGTGGTCCTGGTAATTAAGCACGGCATCCATTGACTCTATCGAGGGGATCCGAATCGGTCCCGGAGGCAAGCCGGCGTACTTATATGTGTTGTAGGGCGAATCGTAGTTTAAATGCTCCTTGTAAATCCGCTTTAAAGAAAAATCTTGGAGCGCAAATTTAACAGTAGGATCTGCCTGTAATGCAATTCCCTTGTGTATCCGGTTGAGGTATAAACCAGCCACCACCGGTTTTTCATCTTTTTTCTTCGTCTCTTCTTCTACGATAGAGGCAAGAGTGGCAACTTCAAGCCGGTCTAATCCCACATCGTTCAACTTTGTTAGACGCTCTTCCGTCCAAAATATGTCATACTCTTTTTTCATTCTTTCCAGTAAGTTTTCGGGAGAAATATCCCAGTAGACTTCATACGTATTGGGAATGAACAAGCATACTGCCGTAGCCTGAGTTAATCCATATCCAGCTAAAATATCCTTGTCATTCAACACGCGAAGCATAGCTGCCGAATCCATGCGCAGTTGTCTTGAAAGCCGCTGAGCCAGCTGCTCTTTCGTCCGGATATTATTAAACGTTATGCGGGTAGGAGTTTGCCGTCCGTTGATTAGTTTACGGAGCAACTCTCTGTTACTCATGCCGTCAACCAGCTCATATTTTCCGGATACAATATTTTCCGGATAATCCAATTTTCTCGCAGCCTTTATAAATGATTTTATATTTTTGACGCATCCCGAAGCTTCCAGCTTATCCACTACATCACCGAATCCGTCGTTTTCATAAATCAAAAGGTATTCTTTCCTGTCTATATTTACAAAAATATTAGATTTCCACATATTCGAGTAGTATACGAAACCCTTAAATCCTCCATAAATTGATAAAACAAGTAAAATTGATAATGTAATATATAAAAATGTGCGATTTTTAGGTTGCTTTTTATTTTGTCTCATGCCTGATTTTTTGAGAGTTAAAAATGAAACTCAAAGATACATAAATAAATTTGAAATATTCGTTACATAATATTTTGAAAAGTAAAAAACAGGTTGTATATTTGCACCCGAAAATCGGGAGAAAATAAGTCAGGTGAGATGGGTGAGTGGCTGAAACCACCAGTTTGCTAAACTGACGTACGGGTAACTGTACCGAGGGTTCGAATCCCTCTCTCACCGCAAAAAAGCAGCATTATATGGCTGCTTTTTTTTGTAAAGTAAATAGCTCATGGAAAAACAGAAACAGACAGCCATACTGCAAATTTATTGTCCCGACAAACAGGGGATTTTGGCTTCACTAACCAATTTTATCAACGTCAACAAGGGAAATATCGTTTATTTAGACCAGCACGTCGATTACGAACAAACCACCTTTTTTACCAGGATAGAATGGGATCTTTCCGACTTTATTATTCCGAAGGAGAAAATCGAAGAGTATTTTACTACGTTGTTTGGAGTAAAATATGAGATGAATTTCAAGCTCTATTTTTCGGATGTCAAGCCGCGTATGGCTATTTTCGTCTCCAAAATGTCGCACTGCCTGTTTGATATATTAGCCCGCTATACGATGGGTGGATTGAATGTCGATATTCCTCTTATCATCAGTAACCATGCGGATTTAAAATGGATAGGCGAAAAATTCGGTATTCCGTTTCACGTTTTCCCTATCACCAAAGAGAACAAAGCGGAACAGGAGACACAAGAGCTGGATCTGCTGAAAGAGGCAAAGATTGATTTTATTGTGTTAGCCCGTTACATGCAAATTATTTCCGAGAATATGATTAATCGGTATCCGAGCAATATCATTAACATCCACCACTCGTTTTTGCCGGCATTCGTGGGAGCTAAACCGTATCATGCGGCTTACGAGCGCGGCGTGAAAATCATCGGGGCTACAAGCCATTACGTGACAAGCGAATTGGATGCCGGACCGATTATTGAACAGGATGTGGTGCGTGTGACGCATACCGATACCGTGCAGTCATTTATCCGCAAAGGACAGGATTTGGAAAAAATCGTGCTCTCGCGCGCGGTAGAAAAACATATTGACCGGAAAGTACTGGCATATAAAAACCGGACAATTGTATTCAGTTAGCAATAAAAGTTCCTATTTCTGTTACATACTATTAAAAAAAGAAAGCACGAAAAGCTAAATTCTCACTTTACCTTTTCGTGCTTTTAGCTTTTTCTGCTTTTTATTTATCCAGTATAAATTTCAAAATTACCCCCGAACTTTTCTGCACATCAATAAAAAACTGCTCTTGAGGCGTCAATCTCTTTTCATATTTGTTGTCGCTCAGCAAGTCTACGCAAATATACTTTCTATTTTCCGCATAAGGAATATTCAGGTAATCAAAAGCGTGTTGCGGAATATTGATGCCCAGCGTTACATCTTTTTCATCAAAGTTGGCAACAATCAGCAACAGTTCATTATCCAATTTCCGTAAGAAAACATACTGTTTATTTGTATTGCATCTATAAATTGTTCAGCTCCCTTCATATAGTCTTTACCCAGGCGTGGGTCGATAGGGAACATCGCTATATCAATATGCTTTACATTGGCGGCAAGCAGGTTCAGTTCATCTTGATAGAAGGCTTCGGCCTCCCGTATTTCGTCTTCAGTGGACTCTTCATTCCAGTGCCAGTTGTTAAGGTCTCCGGCATGGAATATGGTCTTGTCCTTAATATGAATAAGATACGACACACCTAAGTCGGTAGAGCCGAATGCACGGATAATGACATTCTGGTCTTTATACACTTCCAGTTTGTCAAGGTATATGGCGTCATCTTCTTTGGCCATTTGATTGTCCAGGATGTCTTTCGAGAAGATGTATGTGATATCCTTCTTTATAGCTTTCCATTTCAGTATGTCGGGGTTGAAATGGTCGGCATGCGAATGAGTGGATAGCACATAAAGTCTGCCTTTATTTTTCAGGAATTTTTTATGTACGATGCCATCACGGAAATTGTCTTCAGAGTCTTTATAATAGTCTATAATGACTGTAAAGTCTTTTGCCTCAATAGCATATCCGCTATGGTAAATGTATGTAAGCTTCATTTTCTTTCTAATATATAATTGGTACCTGCTTTTTTAACAATATACTCGTCATTTAGTTCTAACAGCCAGCTTGGAGTTTTGATCAGGTTATCTTCTACCTGCATATTTCCGGCAGGGACGGTTACTTGTCTCCAGTTATTAGCTAAGAGGCATGCGCCCTTGGTAACGGTTAGTTTACCCCATTTGTCTATAACCCTGAAGTCATCCGGATATACAGTACCCTGTTCGCCCAATGATAATACATTGCTCGGATTGAAACCTATATTGGGTTGGGATAGTGGAAGTATAAGGATAGGCCTTTGAGTGAATATTTCCATATACAGAGATAGCAGTTGGTCTTTTTCCTCTTTTCGCTTTATCTCAAATTTATGAATGGCTTCATAGTCATACTCTTTCCTGATCTTTTCCTGTGTATTATTTATATCATCAGGAAGTTCTGTCTGATAAGCAGTTTGAAGTAACTTACCTAAGTCGCCATTGTATTTAATGCTTTTCCTCCATTCCATATTGGTCTTATCAAGCAGGTAACCGTAAATAAGACCTGAGAAATAGGCAAATGACCGAACATATGAAGGATTGTTCGAAATCCTTTCTTTCGAGAGCAGAACCTGCTGCTTCAGTGCATCTTCTGATGGAGCGCACAGCGTGTGGGCTGTATACTCAGGCAGCCCTTCATGCAATTCGAACAAGTTTTCATTGACGGCAGAGTTATCATACAGGGAACGGCGATATGCTCTGAATATAAGTGCATCGTTTATGTATCTCCTGCAAAGAGCGGTGTCATTGCCTTTAATGGCTTTTTCCAGTGCATTCCATTCCAACTTGAAGTATATCCTTGCCTGCATATCATCTGCATGGCTATTGTTGTAGCCTACGCCTTCCGGCAGGGATAGACCTAATTCCGGTTGACGGTAATGGAACATTTCGTGAATAATCAGTACCTTCCTGCTATATTCTTCATCGGTAAGAGGATATATAACCATTGTGAACTCTTTTCCGCCGAAGAGTGTCGTTGAATTGGCAATAATCTTATTTGCTGGGAATTTCCCCCTGTATATTTCTTCATCTTTCCGTAATAAGCCTTCGTTATCCATTTCATTCGATACTAACTCCAGTGTCTGAGGATTTATAAACAGGGTGGGAGCATAGATTGGTATCCCCCATAATTTGCTACTGTCTCTGTCAGAGATGGCTTTCGCTTCTTTATAATATTGGCTTGCTTTGTCTCCCGGAATACTGTTTTGACTGATAATCAAACTAATGTTAATAAGGTTCAATAGCACAATTGTTGCTATAAGTTTCATAGAGATTCGATTTAGTAAAGGTAGATAATAAACTTTACTAACTCAAATGTAAGGTATATGAAACCGGATACAAAGAGAGATAACACTGCGTAACACTTTGTAACACAATATGCTTATTTCTTATTCAACTTGCTATGTTTTATTCCGTAAGCAAAGTAGATAACAAAACCTATCAACATCCATATGATTAACCTTAACCATGTGTCTAAAGGCAAAGCGACCATTTGAGACAGGCAAATCAAAGCGCCCAGTATTGGAACTAAGGGTACCCATGGTGTTTTGAACGGGCGGTTAACATCAGGGCGGGTCTTGCGTAGTATTACAATAGAAATACATACAAGTGTAAATGCCATCAACGTTCCGATAGAGACAAGTTCTCCTAGTATATTGATAGGCAATAACCCTGCAATAAGACCTACAGCTATACTTGTTACAATGGTCGAATTATGAGGTGTATTGAATCTTGTATGTACTTTAGAGAAGAACTTCGGTAGTAGTCCGTCCCTCGATATTGTATAAAAGATACGCGATTGGGCCAGCATCATTACTAATATTACCGAACTTAAGCCGGCAATTGCTCCTATTTTGATAGGCATTCGTAACCAATGTAATCCTTCTCCTCCTTTATCTATTGCCAATGCAATAGGGGCGGGAACACTTAGCTCGGAATAATGTGTTATTCCTGTTAAAACGGCCGTTACCGCAATATACAGGATTGTACAAACAAGTAGGGAGATAAGTATACCTTTCGGCATATCCTTTTGTGGATCTTTTGCTTCCTGTGCTGTCGTAGATACGGCATCGAATCCGATATATGCAAAAAATATGACGGCTGCTCCGCGAAAAATACCGCTCCAGCCGAAATGTCCAAATTCACCTGTGTTTTGAGGAATGTATGGTGACCAGTTGCTTGTGTCTATATATGATAATCCGAAGCCGATGAAAAGTAGGATGACAACTACCTTTACCACAACTATGATATTATTTAATGTTGCCGATTGGCTTATACCTCTTATGAGCAATACCGACATAATGGCAACGATAAACATTGCAGGGAAGTTAATTATACTACCCGTTGTAAACCATCCATCGGCACTGGTGTGGTCGAAAGGCGCCATGCGCAGATTCTGGGGTATGTGTATCCCGAAGTCGTCAAGGAAACTTACAAAATATCCCGACCAGCCCACGGCCACAGTCCCAGCGGTGAACAGATATTCCAGAATCAAGTCCCAACCTATAAACCATGCGAAAAACTCGCCCAATGTAGAATAACTATATGAATATGCGCTGCCGGCAACAGGAATCATAGAGGCGAATTCAGCATAGCAGAGTCCGGCCATAGCACAACCCAAAGCAGAAATAATAAAAGATATGGTAAGAGCAGGCCCTGCATAATTAGCGGCAGCTGTTCCCGTGAGAACAAAAATACCTGTACCTATAATTGCTCCTATACCTAATGCTACAAGGTGTCCGGTGGTCAGGGTTCTTTTCAACCCACCTTTCTCTTGAAGAGAATCCTGTAATAAGGTTGTTATATCTTTTTTTCGGAATAACTGATGTTTCATAGTTTTCATTATATATTTTATTTTCAAAAATAATACTTTTTGAAATATAAAATCATTTATATAGTGTCAAAATGATTTTATATGTTTTGTATTGTTGATAAAAATATTTTTTTTTAAATCTTTTAAAGATATATTGTTTTGGAATATACTGGGTTTGTAGAATGTAAAATATGTTGTAAAACATATTCTGATTCAAGGTTATTTGTTTATGTGGTTAATTTATTTTTATTCAGGTGTTTATGTGAGTTTTAGTAGGGTGTGTGTTCGCACACATATTTTGAAGTTAGGTTATATATTAGTTATTTTGTTAAAGTTTTATCAAAGAACCTATTTAATTTAAGAAATTCGATATCTCATTCACTCGGATAATGTTCATTCTATTCACACAGAAATAAATATAAGAGATATGGAGCAGTTAAGCTATGTCTCAGGATAACAGGTGTATATGTCCAGATAACAGATGATGCGATTTTAACTCTAATTTAAACTCAAAATACTAAATCATGGTAACACGCAGAAATTTTTTGAAAAGAGCCGCAGTAGCCTCAGCCGGGCTGGCTGTCGGTGGCATTGGTACAATGAATGCCGAGAGCTACAACCGGATTGTAGGGGCAAACAGGAAGGTTAATATCGCCTATATTGGTATTGGTAACAGGGGCGAACAGATTATTGGGGATTTTGAAAAAACGGGACTTGTCAATGTTGTTGCTCTTTGTGATGTGGATATGGGAGCAAAACAAACACAGAAAGTAATCGCTAAATATCCGAAGGCCAAACAATTTAAGGATTTCAGGGTAATGTTCGATAAAATAGGCAACGAGTTTGAAGCTGTTGCTATAGCTATACCCGATTTTGCACATTTTCCGGTAACGATGATGGCTATGGCGCATGGAAAGCATGTATATGTGGAAAAGCCTATGGCGCGCACATTCCTTGAGGCTGAACTGATGATGCAGGCAGCCCGTAAATACCCGAATGTAGTGACACAAGTGGGTAATCAGGGACATTCCGAAGCCAATTATTTTCAATTCAAAGCCTGGCAGGATGCAGGGATTATCAAAGATGTAACCTCCGTAGTTGCCCATATGAATAATCCACGCAGATGGCACGGATGGGATGTAAATATATATAAGTATCCCGAAGCGCAACCTATACCAAGTACATTGGACTGGATGACATGGCATTGTGCTGTTCCATATCATGAATACAGTGATAAATATCATAACGGAGAGTGGCGTTCATGGTACGATTTCGGGATGGGGGCACTGGGAGACTGGGGCGCACACATTCTCGATACGGTACATGAGTTTCTCGATTTAGGTTTACCTTACGAGATCAATCCAATAAAACTGACAGGACATAATGACTATTTCTTCCCTACAGACTCTACGATTCAGTTTAAATTTGGTCCGAGAGGAGAAATGCCGCCTTGCGACATTATGTGGTATGATGGAGTAAATAATCTTCCTCCAATACCGGAGGGATACGGAGAGTCGGCTCTAGATCCTAATATTCCGGCTTCCGGAGCAGGTGAAATCAAGAAAACAACGATTAATCCGGGTAAGATTATTTACAGTAAGGAATTAACCTTTAAAGGAGCATCTCACGGTAGTACGCTTTCTATTATTCCTGAGTCCAAGGCTAAGGATATGGCATCGAAACTTCCGGAAGTTCCAAAAAGCCCTTCAAATCATTTTGCTAACTTCTTGCTGGCTTGTACTGGAGTTGAGAAGACCCGTTCTCCTTTCGAGATACACGGCCCTCTCAGTCAGGTATTCTCTCTAGGTGTGATGGCACAGCGTTTAAATACAAAGTTCCATTTCGACAGCCGTACCAAGCAGATAACAAATAATGCTTTCGCTAACGCGATGCTTACCGGTATTCCTCCACGTAAGGGTTGGGAAGATTTTTATAAAATATAAATTATGAATTATAAGTTATGGGTTTCAGAAAATAGACTTATTTGAGCTCATAACTTGTTGATTATATTAAATTAAGATGAACAAAAATATATTATTAGCCATTCTCCTTTTGTTTACAGCAGCAATATCCGCACAGGAGAAATGGGAACCATTATTTAATGGGAAGAATCTGAAAGGCTGGAAAAAGCTCAACGGGAAAGCTGAATATAAAGTTGTGGATGGTACTATTGTCGGTATCTCGAAGATGAATACCCCCAATACTTTTTTAGCGACAGAGAAGAACTATGGAGATTTTATCCTTGAATTTGACTTCAAAGTAGATGACGGATTAAACTCCGGCGTGCAATTTCGTAGCCTGAGCCTTAAAGATTATCAGAATGGACGGGTACATGGCTACCAATTCGAAATAGATCCTGCCGCGCGTGCGTGGACAGGAGGTATTTATGATGAAGCGCGTCGCAACTGGCTTTATCCGATGACTGTAAACCCGCCGGCGCGGACAGCCTTTAAGAACGGTCAATGGAATAAAGCGAGAATAGAGGCTATCGGCAGTTCTATCCGCACATGGGTAAACGGTATTGCTTGCGCTAATATCTGGGACGATATGACGCTTGAGGGATTCATAGCATTACAGGTTCATGCTATAGGAGATAAAGCTCAGGAAGGAAAAACCGTGAGTTGGAAAGACATCCGCATTTGTACTACGGATGTAGAAAAATACAAGACTTCGGATGCTAATGACGCACCTCAGGTCAATTGTATCGTAAATACAATTTCGCCTAAAGAAGCAAAAGAGGGCTGGGCTCTCTTATGGGACGGAAAAACTACGAACGGCTGGCGTGGAGCTAAAATCAGTAATTTCCCGGAAAAAGGCTGGGTTGTTGATAATGGTATATTGAAAGTATTGAAAAGTGGAGGTGGAGAATCCACTAACGGTGGAGATATCGTTACCACACGTAAATATAAAAACTTTATACTAAGTGTTGATTTTAAAATTACAGAAGGTGCTAATAGCGGTATTAAATACTTTGTGAATCCGGATCTGAATAAAGGTGAGGGATCTGCTATCGGTTGCGAATTTCAGATTCTAGACGATGACAAGCATCCTGATGCTAAATTGGGTGTAAGAGGAAACCGCAAACTGGGTTCTCTTTACGACCTCATTCCGGCGCCGGAGAATAAGCCTTTCAATAAGAAGGAATTCAATACAGCCGTTGTTGTGGTAAAGGGTAATAAAGTGGAGCACTGGCTGAATGGCGTGAAGATACTGGAGTATGAGCGTAATAACGATATGTGGAAGGCTTTGGTTAATTACAGTAAATACCGTGATTGGCCAAACTTTGGAAATACTGCCGAAGGTAACATTCTTTTACAGGATCATGGTGATGAAGTGTGGTTCAAGAATGTGAAGATCAAAGAATTGAAGTAATTTTGTTTTGAATAATAGAAAAGCCCGGATAGATTATATGTCCGGGCTTTTTGATTTATGTGTAATTACTTTATATTGCTTGCTTTTAATCCTTTAATGACAGCCGAAGTAAAGCCCGCATGCTCCATTTCGTTCAATCCTTTTATTGTGATTCCTCCGGCTGTAGTAACTTTGTCTATCTCCGCTTCGGGATGATTCCCATTAGCTTCTAGCAAGTCGATTGCCCCACGAAGTGTTTGCAAAACGGCATCTTTGGCCTGATCCGGATATACCCCCATTTCAATACCTCCTTCCATAGCTGCCCTGATATACCTGAATGCAAAGGCTATACCACACGATGTAAGCGAAGTTATAGCCGGAATAAGTTTCTCTTCCACAAATTCAACTTTACCAAGTTGAGAAAAGATGCGGAACACTTGTTCGCGTTGTTCCTTATCCGCATTCTGTGATGCAATATATGTCATGCTTTGGCGCACGGCTATAGCGGTGTTAGGTACAACACGGAATACAGGTTGACGCGGACTGGTCCATTCCTGTAGTTGAGCCAATGTAACAACAGCCGCAACAGATACGATTAACTGCTTAGGATTTTCCAATAAGGCCTTATGTGTTTTCAGTACTTCTTCTACCATCCACGGCTTAACAGCAATAATAAGAATATCTGCCGTAAGCAGTGAGGAGTAATCAGCTACTACAACATTTATATCTTCACTTACCTCCCTCAGCCGGGGTACATTCTTCCCTTTATGGTCGATAACGGTTATATCTTGAGGCTGTAGGCCTCCACTTACTGCTAAGCCACAGGCTATGGCTCCTCCCATGTTTCCGGCTCCGAGAATAGTTATTTTCATATGATTATTCTGTTTTAAAGGATGTATGGAAATTTGCATGACAAAACAATCCTGTATTTTGGTGAATTGCAATCCATGCTCATTTTCATATTAATCACTGTTTTGATAAAAACAAAGGTAGCAAAATTTACATTTTTCCGAGTACTTTCTCCAAATACGCTTTCAATATATTTGCATGATTATAGACCGGCTCTCGGGACGCGTATAACAGCGTAACAATATTGTGCGATTCTATTTTTTTAATAAAATCCTTTACTTCATCCGCCCGATCCAATTCTTTTTGGTACATAGTCACAAAATCATCCCACCTGTTTTTTATATCTTCATGAAACCATTTACGTAAATTAGGAGACGGGGTAATATCTTTTGCCCATAAGTCGTATTTCAGATGATCTTTTTTCATACCTCTGGGCCACA
>QMCD01000549.1_pt1 | contig 25888 bp, 17 predicted proteins | sample 1821841 | NCBI WGS metagenome assembly QMCD01 (sample SAMN01991225, study PRJNA193472) | Termite gut metagenome, whole genome shotgun sequencing project. | isolation source: worker | host: Macrotermes natalensis | reverse complement strand
CTTTCACTAAGAAGCACATGTCCAAAAACTGGGTTACAGAACGAACCAAAGCACTCAAAAATGTGAGCTAAATCGGGAACGTAAAACTGGACACCCTACTTAGCTATACAACATTCGGTTATGGCGAGGTGGCATTTGATAAGAATGAGCTTACTGCCGGTCAATCTCTGAAACTGATTGTTTTCGTCACAAATACAGGCAAACGTGACGGAGAAGAAGTGGTGCAGGTTTATCTCAAAAAGCAAGGGGATGCGGAAGGACCTGTCAAAACTCTGCGTGCCTTTAAGCGCGTATTCATTCCGGTGGGGAAAACTCTTCAAGTGGAGTTTGACCTGAAGGATAAGGAACTGGAATGGTGGGATGAACAATCCAATACGGTGAGAGTATGTGCGGGCGATTATGATATCATGGTAGGTGGAAGTTCCAAAGACGAGGATTTGCAACAGGCTTCGGTCACCATACAGTGATAATATAAATCAGTAGTTAAAACAATCAGTAGTATCTCTATTTTCCTCCTCCCGGGAGGAGGAGAATAGGGATACTACTGTTAATCAATACTGAGATATTACTGTTAATCAGTAATACCAGTAACTTGCGAAACTGAAATACTTTATATTAATATCCGAAGATATCTTTCTGTGTCAACTCTGTAACCGGCCCGACTTTCTTCAGAGCTTCCATGTCCAAATCTCTCTTATCACCGAGGATGCAGTACGTATAAGAACGTCCTTTTATCCACTTCTTCTGAAAGTCAATCACATCTTGCAACGTCATGCTCTGTACGTCGTTGTACAGTTTAATACGGCTGTCGACGTTCTGTCCCAAATCCTGCGCGTTGATAAAATCCCAAATAACACCCATCTTGATGGTACGGTCGGTACGCAGACGGGCAATGATACCTTCTTTAGTCAGCTTAAAGGCTGCTTCGGATTCCGGCATGTTGTTGATGATGTCGTTAAACGTATTGATGGCGTCCAGCATCTTATCATTTTGGGTAGCAATTTGAGTACGCAGAGTATAAGGCTCCGTCAGATAATCCGGTTGTCGTATGGTTGCCCAGGCAGAGTAGGCCAGTCCGCGACTTTCACGCATTTCCTGGAATACGATAGAGTTCATTCCGCCGCCAAAATACTCGTTATACAGTTGGCGTCCCGATTCGATGGCAGGGTCAAACATTTCTCCGTTATTGGAGAACTGCGCCATGTATATCTGCTTGGCTTCGTAAGGAGCGATGAAAACCTTTGTTTCAGGGGTGAGCACTACGTTGAATTCATCTCCTGCGGGAATCTCTTTTAAGGCTTCCGGTGTCTGATGCTCTTTGTTGATGATGGCAAGCAAATCGTCCTGGTTGCTGGGGCCGTAATAAAGGATACGGTGCTTGAAACCGTTCAATTGCTTGATGCGGTCTATCAGTTCCTGCGGGTTCATGGCGGTAAGTTCCGCTTCGGTCAGCAGGTTGGTAGCCGGAGACTTCGGCCCATGAGCAGCATAACTCATCAGGCGTGAGAAATTCTGCATCTGGTTCAGTTTGGCATCCTGGCGGCTCTTCAGGATATCTTTTGCCATATTGGTATATGCATCTTTATTGACCTGAGCGCTAGCCAACAGTTTTTCGAAGAGAGCCATAGCGGCAGGCATATTCTCATTGAGGCCCGAAAGCGTCACATACGTACGTTTACTGCCCGGGGATACATAGAATGAACAGGCAAGGCGGTAGAATTCGCTTTTCACTTCTTCCGGAGTCATGTCGGCAGTGCCGAGGTATTCAAGATATTGGGCGGCGGTACCGAGCGCCTTGTCGTTGTTGTTACCCATGTCGAAGAGGTATATCAACTGGAAGATATCGTTCGTAGTGTTCTGCTTGTAGAGCACGGGGATGTCCGCTTTTGCTTTCAGTTGGGTAAGGTCTTTGGCGAAATCAAGGAATACCGGTTCGATAGGTTGCACTGCATCAGCCTGTATTTCTTTCAGGAAAGCGCTGGCAGTGTCGCGGTTCATCACGATGGGAGTGATTGCGGGCTTCGACATTTTTATTTCGTTCGGGTCTTTGCCTTGCTTCTTGTAGACAACGGCGTAGTTGTTGTCTTTCAGATATTTGTTGGCGAAGGCTACGATGTCGTCTTTGGTCAGCTTGGACATGCGGTCGAGCACAGTCACTTCGTCCGCCCAGTTGCTGCCGTTGATGAACGATTGAACAAACCAGTCGGCGCGTGCATCGTTACTTTCAAGTTGTTGCAATTGGTACAGCTTGAAGTTGTTGATGTTGGCTTCCAGCATCTTTTCGTCGAAATCTCCTTCGCGGAGTTTCTTCAGTTCGCCCAGCATGAGGTCTTTTACTTCGTCCAGAGTCTGTCCTTGTTTAGGGCGTCCCTGCATCAACAGGGCGCTGTAGTCGCTCATCGGTATGGGATAGCAGTAGGAGCTTAAAGTCTTTTGCTGTTGGGTGAGGTCAAGGTCGAATAAGCCGGCTTGTCCGTTATAAAGTATCTGGGAAACCACCTGTAATGTTTCCACATCCTTACTTGCAGCTCCCGGGAAACGCCATGCCAAGGCAACACTTTCCGCATCCGGGCCGAGAACATCACGAACTACGGGCGTGGTTATATCGGTTTCTTTCGGTAAGTCCAACTTCGGAAGGTCGGGATTCGGTTCCAGGACGCCGAAATACTTATCAATAGTAGCAATCATCTGGTCGGGGTCAAAGTCACCGGACAAGCAGATGGCTATGTTGTTGGGCACATACCATTCTTTATAGTATTCTTTGATATTCGTGATAGAAGGGTTTTTCAGATGTTCCTGCGTGCCGAGCACGGTTTGTGTGCCGTAAGGATGGTGCGGGAAGAGTGAAGAAAGCACTGCTTCGTACACTTTGCGGGGGTCACGCGTCAGAGACATGTTCTTTTCTTCGTAAACCGTTTCCAATTCCGTATGGAAACCGCGGATGATACAATCCTTAAAGCGTTCCGCCTGGATTTTCGCCCAGTTATCAATCTGGTTGCTGGGAATATCCTCGGTGTAGCAGGTCACGTCGAAACTGGTATAAGCGTTCGTCCCGTTGGCGCCGATGGCTGCCATCAGTTTGTCGTACTCATTGGGAATGGCATACTTGGACGCTTCGTACGAAATGCTGTCTATTTCTGCATAGATGGCTTTACGGGCAATGCTGTCGGTTGTTTTGCGATAGATCTCAAACTGTTCTTCGATTTGGTCGAGCAAAGGCTTTTCCGTTTCATAGTTCTGTGTGCCGAAGTGTGAGGTACCCTTAAACATCAGATGTTCAAAGTAGTGAGCCAGTCCGGTTGTCTCAGCAGGGTCGTTCTTCCCGCCCACGCGTACGGCAATGTATGTTTGTATGCGCGGAGTTTCCTTATTCACGGTCATGTAGACTTTCAGACCATTGTCGAGAGTGTAGATTCGCGCCTTTAGCGGGTCGTTAGGCACTGTTTCATAGTTATACTTCGATGTACAACTTCCCAAACTTATCGCTACTAATAGAATAAACGATAAACCAAATTGTCGAAATAGTTTGTTCATATATTGAGTAATTAAAATGATAGCTACAAAAATATGCGTTTTTTTCATACCTTTGCCCTCCAAATGAAAGATTTTTCATTATTAAGCCTGCATTATTCATACTTTAGGAGTTAGGGGAGTTAAAGAAGTTATCAGCCAACAAGTTGGCTTAGGAGTTAAAGCCGATACTCCATGAGTCATATAGCAATACTATCGGCTTTAACTCCTTAAAGCCTGACAAAGTGATAACTTCTCTAACTCTTACAATATGAATAATGCGGGTAAGAATGATTTCAATCGTATAATTGTAATATATAACTTATGATTACCGTAGAACAACTGAAAAATGTTAAGGAGCGTACCGAAGCGCTTTGCCGTTATTTGGATATTGAAGGAAAGAAAATGCAGGTCGAGGAAGAACAATTACGTACTCAGGCTCCGGGTTTCTGGGACGACCAGAAAGCTGCCGAGGCGCAGATGAAGAAAGTGAAAGGTTTGCAACAATGGATTACCGGCTACAATGAAGTAAAAACGTTGGCGGACGAACTGGAGCTTGCCTTTGACTTTTATAAGGACGAACTTGTGACAGAGGCGGAAGTAGACGATGCTTATGCAAAAGCCTTTTCGGCGGTTGAGGAACTTGAACTGAAGAATATGCTTCGCGATGAAGCTGACCAGATGGATTGTGTTCTGAAAATAAACTCCGGCGCAGGCGGCACCGAGAGTCAGGACTGGGCAAACATGCTGATGCGTATGTATTTGCACTATGCTGAAACCAATGGTTATAAAGCCGTTATCTCTAACTTGCAGGAAGGCGATGAGGCGGGAATCAAAACATGTACTATCGAAATCTCAGGTGATTATGCCTACGGATACCTGAAAGGGGAGAATGGTGTTCATCGTCTGGTGCGTGTCTCTCCTTACAATGCGCAGGGCAAGCGTATGACATCTTTTGCTTCGGTGTTCGTAACTCCGTTGGTAGACGATACGATTGAGGTAAGCATCAATGTCGCCAATATCTCCTGGGATACTTTTCGTTCCAGTGGCGCCGGTGGTCAGAATGTAAATAAGGTAGAGTCCGGTGTACGTCTGCGCTATCAGTTCAAAGACCCTTATACGGGTGAGGAAGAAGAAATCCTGATTGAGAATACCGAAACCCGCGACCAACCCAAGAACCGTGAGAATGCCATGCGCCAGTTGCGCTCCATCTTATATGATAAAGAACTTCAGCACCGCATGGCAGAACAGGCTAAAGTGGAAGCAGGGAAGAAAAAGATAGAATGGGGTTCGCAGATACGAAGCTACGTGTTCGATGACCGCCGTGTGAAAGACCATCGTACCAACTACCAAACCAGCGATGTGGGCGGAGTAATGGACGGCAAGATTGATGGTTTTATTAAAGCATATCTGATGGAGTTTGCGGGGCAGGGGGAATGAAGCCCCGGTATACTACAATAAAGGAGTCATATACAATGGCAGATACATTATACTGTCTTCTACTTTCATATCTTTATCGTGAAGCACATAAGGTGTAGAGAGTTGGTTGCCATATTTGGCGATACACTTTTTAAGCGAAGTGAGGGTATATTGGCTGCCCGACTTCACTTCTATCGGCGAAATATTGTGTCTGCTGGTGATGACAGGCTTTGCAATGAGAAAATCTATCTCCATTCGGTCTTCTGCAGAGGTGTTCGAGCCTTTACTATAAAAGTAAAGTTTATGTCCGGAAGCACGAAGCATTTGCGCCACTATATTTTCTACTAACATACCGGCATTCACTTCTAATTTATCGAACATCAACTTCTGGTAAAGCTCTTCGCTCACAATGCCTCGCTCGTCAAATGCATGGCTTATGAGTAGGCCCGTATCGCCCATATAGCATTTTAGCGTAGTGCGCTCCTCGTTAAGTTTCAGCCCGATACTTGGTTCCGTAGAGTTGTAGCAGCAATTAATAATTTTTGCATCGCTCAACCAGAAAAAGGCTTGTGAATAGTCCCGCATACGCGCATCGCCCTGCAACGCCGTGAGACGGAACTTTTTTTCATGTTTCTGCAATTGTCCCGGAATTTCTTCAAAGATGGCGCTAACCTTGGTTTCTTTCTGAAATAAAGTTCCAGATTTAAGAAAAGTGTATTGAGGTCATCTAAGTAGAGATTGAAGAACTCCATTACTTGAGGATTCACCTTACTAAAATCAACAAGAATATATGAGTCATACTCATTACGGGCAAACTCCTCAACGATATAACTCTTTCCTATGCGTCTTGCACCTTCTATCAAAAGAGCTACATCACCTTTTCGCTCTTTCTTCCATTCCAATAGGTTCTGATAAATTTTTCGCCTCATGATTGCTTTCTTTTCACGTTTTTGAGATTCTTAAAGCATGTATATTTCACGTTTTCGAGATTCTGGCATTCTAAACAGTTGTTTTTCCTGCTCTATCGGACTACAAACCCCAAATCTGTAGTATGAATAATGCAGGCAAAATACCAACCGGAACAAAAGAAAGTACATCTTTCATTTGGAAACTTCCCGGATTTCCTTTTACTTTGTTACCGGTTGAACTTTAAATACAAGAAATACGTTATGGGAAAAGGTAAGAAAAAAGTTTTACGCGCTCAGAGAGAGGAACAACAAGCGAAAAGAGTGTTACTGATTATTGGTGTTGCCGCATTGATTTTGGCACTTGTTATGCTGATAGGCTATTCTTTCTTGGGAAAATAACAGATAAATGTCGCAAGAGATAGAACGGAAATTCCTCGTAACGGGGGAGTATAAGTCGAAAGCGTATCTACAAAGCCGCATAGTGCAGGGATATATCAGTAGCGCCAGAGGGCGGACTGTGCGGGTGCGTATCCGCGACGGGAAAGGTTACCTTACGATAAAAGGAGCTTCCAACGCGTCGGGCATCAGCCGCTATGAGTGGGAAAAAGAACTTCCGCTTGCTGAAGCGGAAGAACTGATGAAACTCTGTGAGCCGGGCGTTATAGATAAAACCCGTTACTTGGTGCACAGCGGACGGCACACGTTTGAAGTGGATGAGTTCTACGGCGAAAACGAAGGGCTGGTGATTGCCGAAGTAGAACTGGGTTCGGAAGATGAAGCTTTCGAGAAGCCCAACTTTATCGGACAGGAAGTGACGGGTGATATCCGGTATTATAATTCTCAATTAATGAAGCATCCATATACCACTTGGTGAAACAGTAATGGAAAAACTTTATGAATATCTGCCAAGAGAGCTGGTCACCTTTGTATTGGTGACCTTGTTCTCTTTATTAATAGGACTTTCACAACGGAAAATCAGTTTGAAGCGTGAGGGTGAAAAAACGCTGTTCGGTACGGACAGGACATTCACTTTCATAGGTATTCTGGGATATCTGCTTTATATTCTCGACCCGGTGGAATATCGCCTGTTTATGGGTGGTGGCGCTATCCTCGGATTGCTGCTTGGACTGAACTACTACGTCAAGCAATCTCAGTTTCATATCTTCGGGGTGACTACCATTATTATTGCACTCATCACTTATTGCATTGCCCCGATTGTAGAAACACAACCCTCCTGGTTTTATGTGATGGTGGTGGTTACGGTTTTGCTTTTCACAGAACTGAAGCATACCTTTACGGAACTGGCGCAGCGCATGAAGAATGATGAGATGATTACCCTTGCCAAGTTCCTGGCTATCAGCGGTATTATTCTTCCGATGCTGCCGAACGAAAACCTCATACCCGGTATTAATCTGACACCCTATTCCATCTGGCTGGCTACGGTGGTGGTATCCGGTATTTCGTACCTTTCTTATCTGCTGAGGCGGTATGTATTCCACGAGTCCGGTATCCTGGTGTCCGGCATTGTGGGTGGGTTGTATAGCAGTACGGCTACTATTTCCGTGCTGGCGCGTAAGAGTCGCAAGGCGCCTGCGCAGGAAGCGCCTGAGTATGCGGCGGCGATGTTGCTGGCTGTCAGTATGATGTTTCTCCGTTTCCTTATATTGATAGGTATATTCAGCAGTGCGATTCTTGCTGCGATTTATCCTTATCTGCTTATTATGTCTGTGGTTACGGCGGGGGTGGCATGGTATCTGCACAGAAGGCGCAAACCGGTGCCGGCATCCGAAGAGGAGACAGAGGAAGAAGACGGCAGTAACCCGTTGGAATTTAAAGTGGCGCTGATTTTTGCCGTTCTGTTTGTGGTATTTACGATTGTGACGCATTACACGCTGGTTTATACCGGTACGGGCGGTTTGAACGTTTTGTCTTTTATTGCGGGGCTGAGTGATATTACTCCGTTTATTCTGAACCTGTTGCAAGATTCGGGCGTTGCCGTGCTGGTGGTGACGGCTTGCTGTATGCAGGCTATTGTGAGTAATATAACAGTGAATATGTGCTATGCGCTGTTCTTTGCGGGTGGTCGGAGTCCGTTGCGGCGGTGGGTGCTTCGCGGGTTTGGCTGTGTGATTGCGGTTAACGTTTGCTTGCTGTTATTCTTTTATTTGGTGTGAGTTTATAGTGTTCGTCAGTTTGTATTATAAATGAGAATTTAGTGGTAAAAATGGGTACGCGGACGACGCGGAATAAGCGGATGACGCGGATTTTTAAATGCTACGCTACGTTATCCCACCCGGAAGATAAAAAGAGATCCGCGTCATCCGCGTCTAAAAAATGATAGTATAAACTAATTATGAACAGCTACTTAGGCAATCATAACAGATAATAACAGAGTTTCCCTTTTCTCTTTGTGTTTTTTAACTCCGAAAACCTCGTAAGCTAAAAGAAAACTGCCTAATTTTGCCGCTCCTGTGTAACTTTTGAGGATAAACTGCGTCTAATACGAAAACATTGACTTAATATTCATCAAACAAACTAAAAAACAGAAATGAAAATTAAATGCCCCTTGTTGCTCATAATGTTGGTGATATCCTCATTGGTAGCAGCACAGAATGCGACAACTTCGTTCCAAATCAAAGGAGTCTTGCTTGACTCGTTGACTCAGGATGGAGAACCGTATGCTACTATTAAGATAGTAAAGAAAGAAGCGCCAGCCCGAGCGTTGAAGATGCTGGTAACAGACATGAAAGGTAAGTTCCAGGAGAAAATTCCGGGAACGGGTAATTTTGTGATGACCATTACTTCTGTCGGTAGAAACGCTATCGTGAAAGAGTTCTCCGTGAAAGCGGGCGAACAATTGGTGGACTTCGGTACACTGTACATTATGGACGCTTCCAATGAACTGGGACAGGTGGAAGTAATAGCTCAGAAACCTTTGGTAAAGGTGGATGTAGACAAGATAGAGTATAACATTGAAGACGACCCCGATTCAAAAACCAATAACGTAATAGAGATGTTGCGCAAAGTGCCTCTCGTAACGGTGGATGGCGAAGACAATATCCAGGTAAACGGTAGCAGCAGCTTCAAGATACACGTCAACGGCAAGCCCAACAATATGATGAGCAACAACCCCAAGGATGTGTTGAAAAGTATGCCTGCCAATACTATTAAATACATTGAAGTTATCACCTCGCCGGGAGCAAAGTATGATGCCGAAGGAGTTGGAGGTATCCTCAATATTGTAACCGTTGGTAGCGGATTCGAAGGATATACGGCTACTTTCAGCGGTCGTGCCAGTAATACGGGAGTGGGCGGTAGTGCCTACGCCACCATCAAACAAGGCAAGCTGACACTGACCGGCAATTACAATTACAATTATAGTACCCAGCCCACCGTTTATTCGGATAGCTATCGGGAAGATTATAACTCTACCGACCAGAAGTACCTGGAGTCTTCTACCGAATCGGATTATAACGGACAATTTCAAAATGGCAACTTGGAGGCCAGTTACGAAATAGATACTTTGCAACTCATTACCATGTCCGTAGGTATGTATGGCGGTGGAAACGACAATGAATCGGAAAGTAAAACCGATATGTGGGATGCAACTTACGACACAAGGGCGTATGGCTATCGGTCTCTGATGGAAGGTAGCGGTTCGTGGTATTCCATCCGCGGTAACGTCGATTACCAACGTACCTCAAAGAAGAACAAGAATCGTATGCTGACCTTGTCGTACAAAATCAACACCCAGCCGCAGGAAAGCGATAGCCGTAATCGCTATCTGGATCGCTATCAGGTGCCCAGCGTTTTCCAACTTTATAATTCTCACATCTTCAGTAAGACTAATACTACAGAGCATACTTTCCAGGTGGACTATACGACACCTATTGGTAAACTACATACCATAGAGGCAGGTATGAAGTACATCATCCGCAACAACGTGAGCGAGAATCGTTTTGAGGAAGACAGAAGTAGTGAGGGTAATGGCGACTATGTTTACAACGAAGACCGAAGCAGCAACTACGAACATTTGAATGATATCCTCGCCGCTTACCTGGGCTATACGTTGCGTTACAAGGATTTCACTTTCAAGCCCGGTTTGCGCTTTGAATATACGGCGCAGGATGTACGCTATATCGTCGGTGCGGGCGAAGATTTCAAGGTGGATTATAGTGATTTGGTACCTTCCGTATCTATGGGTATCAAGCTGGGACCTACGCAGACGTTGCGCGGAGGATATGACATGCGCATCTATCGCCCCGGTATTCGGTCTTTGAATCCTTACTTTGATGATAGCAATCCTATGTTCATCCGTCAGGGTAATTCGGAACTGAAGAGCGAGAAGAGTCATGCGTTTAATCTGAATTACAGTAGCTTCACGTCCAAACTTAGCATCAATGTATCGTTGCGCCACTCATTCAATAATAATGGACTTGAGAACGTAAGCCGTTTGATAGGTGAAGGCGGAGAAGAGTTTGACGATGGAGCGCATACTGCTCCCGAAGGCGCCCTTTACAGTACGTATGAGAATATAGGTAAGAACCGCCGCACGGATATGAGTTTGTATCTTGATTGGCGTATATTACCTCAGACACGTCTTTTCATGAATGGTCGTGGTGGTTATTCGGATATTAAGAGTCCGGCGCAGAATTTGCACAATTACGGTTGGCAGGGTTCTATGTTTGGCGGTATTCAGCATACTTTCCCGTGGAAGTTGCGTGCCAGTCTGAATGCCGGCGGAAGTACGCCTTACATCTCTTTGCAGGGAAAAGGCAGCGGCTATTCTTTCTATAGTTTGAGTGTGAATCGCTCGTTCCTCAAAGACCGGTTGACGGTAAGCGTTTATGGGACGAACCTCTTCTCGAAGTATCTGAACTTCAACAATACAACTTTCGGTGAAAATTTCTATTCTACCAGCAAGACCCGCTATTCCAACCGTTCGTTCGGTATGAGTATCAGCTATCGCATCGGTGAATTGAGAGCCAGCGTGAAGAAAGCTGCCCGCTCTATCAGTAACGACGATGTGAAAGATGGTGGTGGTAGCCAAGGTGGTGGCACTACCGGTGGCGGCGGAGAATAAAACGGCTTGCCAACAATGAAAAAAGAGAGAACTTCTATCAAGTTCTCTCTTTTTTTCCGACCTCCTTGGAGCAGGTGAATATGCGAATCAACCGCTGATTCGCATGAATGTATTATTAAGGGAAAGACGGTTCATTGCTGCCCCACCACTTGCACCAGCGTTCATAATCTACTTTCTCGTAAAGCGGCGCGATGGTGACTTCCGTATTCGCATCTTTCTTTCCAAGCAGGAATTTATCTACAAACGCTTCTACTTCAGGATATTGGTTGGCAGGTAGTTGGCAATGACCATGTTCGGCTACGATGGAGAAACCCATTCGGTCGGCAATGCCGAAGGTTTCCCATACCTTGCGGGCTGCACGACAGGATACGTAACCCGATTCGTCCGCCAGCCATACATAGTCCGGATTTCCGAGCACCAGTAGTGCACGTGGCGCTATCATGGCACAGAGTTCGTGATGGTCGTACGGCAGTTTCGCTACATTCTCTTCCTTATACTGGAACATACTTTCCATAAACCAGGCATGGCTGGTTCTGCCCAAGGTTTCTACTTCGCCCAAGGTTTCGGATACACGCCAGGCAGCAGCACCGCCGCCACCCGGTTCCTGGGAGATGGTGAGTGCAATGCGCTCATCGAATGCTCCGGCAAAGAGAGCCATCTTTCCGGCAAAGGAGCAGCCGGATATGGCAAGATGTTTGAGGTCAATCTTACTCTTTTTCCCTACAATTTCCAGTCCGTCGATGATGCGGCTTACTCCCCATGACCAGGCGCAATAAGCACCCATGTCAGTGCGGTCGGGGTATAGTTTGTTGATGGGTTCGTTGCCGCGCTTCTGCGTGTGCGACATGACCTGCGTGAAATTGAATGCTATTTGCGCAATATTGCGACTGGTGAAGATTTCGGCAGGCAGACTGCCTGTACCTCTGCCTATTCCGATGATGGCGGGGAAAGGGCCCTTACCTTCCGGATAAGTGATCTTTGCTTTAAGAGTGAGTGTCTGTCCGTTCACTGTTACATTTACCCGGAGAGTGTCGTCCACTATATCGGCGGTAATATCTTTCTTTGGCACTACGGGCTTTTCACCTATTTCATAATGTTCTATTTCACGGGCTATCTCGGCACGGCGCCGGCTCCAGTCCTTGAAGTTGGTTGAACGGCCGCTTCTGTCTGCCCATTGGAAAGGGTCGGTCAGCGGTTTGACTACCGGCAGCTCGTTGATACCCGATAGCACTGGCGGCGGATTGTTGACTCCTGTGTTTTCGACGTCATACACCAACGGAATATTCTGCGCGAATGCAGAAACGCCCATCATCATACTCAATAAAACAATCTGTGCGAATAAACGTATCTTCCTGTTTCTCATGTTTTCCTGTTTTTTAAAGAACTACATCTGTTTTTAGAGAATTACATCCACCGGCAAAGATAAACGATGTTTTTCTTAATCTGCAGGAAAGATGTTACAAAGACTTTTCTGAACGTTACATTTTTTAAGGGATTCTTCATACAAACCCTCTATCCTGCTTTCAGCATATTGCAAATGGCTTAGTAATGATTTAAAAATAACTTGGTACAGATTAAGACGGCACTGATGAGATGCAGCCCCTTTCCTTCATCAAAAACTATCCCTACTTATTTTTTTTACGCTTACTTAATTGAATTATTTTTCGGCAAAATGTTTGTTTTTGATAGATTTGCTATATCTTTACCCACATTCGAGATAGTATTTCCCAAGATTAAAAGTGAAGAATTAAATGAATTGCGACAAAATGAAAACCCTGAAACTGTCTTTAGTGATTATAGGATTCTTTTTTATTGGATCCCTTTCTGTGACAGCCGCCAACAAATCGAACCGTGTGCGCCAACTAATTGAACGAGAAGAATGGGGAGGCGCATACAGAGAAATGCAGTACACCTACGATACCCTTGGCAATGTTCGGATGCGGATATTCCGTACACGCAAGAACATGAGTGAACATCCTGTACGCGTAGGCGACACTGTTTTTTACGATGCAGAGGGGCGCCAACTGTCTAAAGTAAAACCGTCAGCCGCCTATCCATATCATTTCAAAGTGTTTATAGATAGAATTGGGAAAAGTACCCATATAAATGAGACGGCAAGATTGATACAATCTTCAAATATCGCCGTAATCAAAAAAGACGATAGAGATAACTGGATTGAAGCAAAAGCATACAATCCAAGAGATAAAGAACAGAAATATAGCAGTACCCTTGTATGGCGTTTTTTCGAATATTGGGGCGATAACCCTGATACCGACAAAGCCATCATTGAAAAGGTTGCAGAAATGAATGTCGGTATCGACAAAAAGATAGAAACCGGGAATGCCCTGAGCAAACTGATCCATGCAATCGAAAGCGTGACAATTCTCAATATAATCATTATGTACATGCTCGTTCCATTTATCATTGTCACTTTATGCTATGGTATATGGCTCTATATATTCGCTCATATCCGCGTGATACCCAATTGGGTACTAACCTTAGGCTCGCTTTTCGGCGGTATTCCAAGTATCCAGATAACGATTGAGATTATAGAGTCGTACGGAGCCTACGATTCTTTCTTGGGTATTGTGGCAATATGGATCATTACTTTGGGTATGGGCTTGGGCATGTATTATGGAGTTGTACACCAACGTTGTCCCAGATGTCACCAGATGAGATCATCTGTATTCGAAAGACTTATAACCAAACGTCGCGTCGAAGAGCGTCGCAGAGATACCAACGAATTACTAAGCGCCAGCACCTCTACAGATGTAGACGAACGGCACATCTGTCATAACTGCGGTTACGACTGGTGGACTAATGAACTCTAAGGATGAGGGGAATTGAAGCAGTCAAATTCATCCCGTGAGACTAACTTTTTCGTCTCACGGGATGATTTTTTATAGTCTGTTGATCTTATCTAATAATTGCTCTGCCCAACTTATTTCTTCGCTTGTCCATGCTTTCTCTTCTTCCCGTATTCCTTGTTCCTGATATTGGGAAAGCAACTCCAGATATTGTTTTAAAGTGCTGGTGGCTTTCTCTTGTTTGTTCATGCGCATTGACAGCAGAATATCCTGTTTATATATGTCAAGATTAGGACTTTCTCCTGCCAACTCTTTGGCCTTCCCGAGCAAAGCGATACATTCTTCGTTTACTTCTTCTGTGTTGTAAAGCGCCATTTGGGACTTCACTAAAACAATATAGTCATGATCAGTAGCCAGATTGTTGTCGATATTCTTTTGTATTAACCTCGCAGCTTCCTTATATCGTTGGTCTGTCACATTCATGGTGGCATTGAAAGTTATGATATCTGATGTAACTTTAAGATAAGGACGACTACTTTGGTATTCTACTTTACCGGCTTTCTCTATTCGTTTTCTCAGTTTGTCAATGCTACCGTAACGAAGCAACTTATCATCGCGTTGCTGTATATTGTAGTAATCGGTGATTTTTGAAAGTGCGGAAGCTAATCCATCGGGGTTGATACCTTTAAACTTTAGTAGTTCACGTGCAATCTGGTCGGCTGAATGTTCCTGCTCGTTCTTGTAGTTCATACCCAGCCGATTCACTACATTTGCTGTACATGTTTTTCAGTTATGCAGCAATGGTAAAGGGGAAACGAGAGGCATCAAGATGTCATCTCTGGACGCTTACTGAATTTATTGATTTATTCCGGTTAATTCTTCCAAAGTATATGTATAGTCCTGTTTTGTTAGCTTGTAGTATAGCGCACAAAAATTATTATAAACATCTTTGGCTGTTTCTACTTTTTCATATTTCCATAGAATAGAGCACTTGATGTAGAGTGCGTCTTCATTTATACAATCGTGCAGAAAGAGAGTATCGGCTATTTTTAATTTTAGTTCATCATTGAATTCATCTTGATGTTTCCTATATATTTTTAGGAGTAACTCAGTAGCTGATGTCGAGAATCTTTTTTTGAATGGGGTAATCCATTCTGCATACGTGTCAGGAAGGAGAACTCCATGAAGTAACAGTTCTTGTAGCCGGTCTAAATCTTTATTTTCTTTATTTTTTAGGCTTTCATAATTCTTCATTAATCTCATAGCTTCAATATAGTCGCAGATATTATCTTGATTGAAATGAATACTCCAATAGCCATTGTTCTTTATTAAGTCCACGCCCTCAATCTTTTCCATTAAGGTTTTCAGTTTACTGAGGTGTACATTCCTGCTGTTTTGAGCAGCTTTTTCATCCTTGTCCGGCCATAAGATTTGTATGATTTTAGAGCCGAAAACACCTTTGGTGGATTGTTCTGAGTGGAATATAAGAAGTATTAGCAGTGATTTTAATAATGGAGAGAATAAATTAGATATTTCATTGTTATTTTTATCTTTCACGCTGAATTCTCCTAAAAGACAAATGTGCTGTTTATGAGAGTGGGCACGGGATGATTCGGCGGTTGGCATAATTGCTCTACTCCCTCTTGTATCCTTCTTCTTCTTACAGTAAAGTATTATGCTCGCTGCCAATAGTAACATTAATCCTATTCCGCCAATAAGATAATAGAGAAAAGCGTATTTATCCTCTTGCAGTTGGGCAAGTGGTTGCTCAAGGCTATTTAAGGATACGGGTGGATAAGGAAGTGAGAAAATATCTACTACTCCCTCTTTATCTATATTGGCTTGAAATGATAAGACATATAGTTTTTCTTGTTCGGGTGAGTAGTACAGATTTAAATAGAGGTATTGTTTTTGTGGGTCTGAAATATTAAGAGGAAAAGATACAATCTCGGGTGTTTTATCAGAAGTGGTAAGTTTCATCAGTTGCCATCCGTTTTGGGTAGTGAAAATATAGAAGCACTCATTCTGTTTATCGTAGAGCATATTCTCTGCAGGTAGAAAATCATCAGGTGTGTTATGTTGCTCCCACAATTTAGTCACTTTATCAGTGTTCAAATCTACAGCATACAAGTCAAAATATGTGCGAGGGGATAATTCTTGCTTGCCTGTTTTTGACCCTCTTCCTCCATATATGTATAAGGTGTTGTTTACTATCGCAAGTGAGGAGGCATAACGAGGAGGAATACTTTCGAGGGTGTCTTCCTTGAAAGTACCTTTCCAAGGATTAATGCGCGTCAGTTTATGATTGTAATGATAAAAACTGTATCCGCCAAATGAATAAACAGATGAATCTTTTTCTGAATAGATAGTCGAGTTGTTTAAGGTGTAATCTGTATTGAGTTTTAAATCATTGCTCCAAGCCTGGGTATCAAACGAGAAGAAGGACACATTATTCTGAACTGTATTATAAGACATCAACCGCTCTCCTTTTTCTGAAACGACAAGTCGTCCAGGAGTATTGGCGGCCACTTGCCCATTGATAACAGGAATTCTTTGTTCTTTATTCCGGTCAGTATCAAATACAATTACTTCTTTAGAATCTTGAGTGATATAGAACTTTTTTGTATACGGCGAAAAGGCGAAAGATGAATTCCATACCACCTCGCAACTAAATACTTTTTGCCAGGTAGCATATTCGTCAATCAACCAATGTGGATTGCGGGCTATGGCTGGAATATTATGAATCTCATCATAGCAACTATTCTCGTGATGTTTGTTTAGTTTCCAATAGCGGACTAACTTGTCGTTTTGAATGATTTTTATATTTCTTATATTAACAGATGCTATATCTACCAATTTGAAGTTGTCAAAGTCACATTGCCCGAAAGATATGGATATATGCTTTGTTTTCGTAACAGGAAAAGGTATCTCTTTCTTTTCTGTCCCGAATATAATCTGTATTTTCTCAGTCTTTCTGGAAAAGGTAATATGTATAGGTGTCCACTGATGATAAATAACATGATCTGTTAGTGGATATATGTTTTCGCCGATAACAAAAATAGGATATCTTTTTAATTGTTCATTGGCTGTATAATATAGGTCAATGTTCTTATTACCGTCTGCCAGAATCCTGAAAATGACACCAAAAGGATTTTCTTGTCGGGCGTACATTTCGAAAGAGAGGGTGGTTTCTTCTTCAAGATATATAGGTTGGCCATTTTCGAGTGTTAAAGAAGACATTTGAGAAGCATTAGCCGGATAAGAAACTAAGTGTAGTCCATAATTGTGCTTCTCTGCTTTCGTATGTGAATAGAGGCATAAGAGAAGAATGGATATAAGAATTTTGTGCATCATAAAAGAATAAGGATGGTTGTACGGCAAAAATAGCTATATTTTCCTTATTATAAAATCGCAAAGGCGAAATATAGCGTTTGTACTGCGGATTTAATATGTTGTTAATCTTTGCTTAATGATATTTGAATGGCATTTTAGAGCATTAATTGAATTTTAAGAGGAAATTAAGTTGCGGGTGGTAGGTTCGCAGAAAAAACTAATGAAATGAAAAAAGTATTCTTGTTTATGACGTGCTGCTTGTTTATAACAGTGGCGAGTGCTGCAAAATCTGACGATAACTTGCGGTTTGGTATCGGGAATTATATGGTAGAAGTTCAGGTATATACGCCTGAGATTATTCGTATATTGAAGTATCCGAAGAATGACAGACCGGAAAAGGAATCTTTTTCTGTTATCTTGAAGCCGGGAAAGGTGTCTTATGAGGTAAAACGGGTGAATGATACATGCACTTTGAAAACATCATCCGTAACAGTCATGATTGACTTGTCGACAGGACAGATAGTATATACGGATAAGGATAATAATGCCTTGTTACAAGAGAAAAATGATGGAGTGGAGATTACTCCTCAGGTATATGGATCCGAACAAACTTATTTGTTGAAACAAACATTCTTATTGGATAAGAATGAAGCCATTTATGGACTGGGGCAACACCAGGAAGGTCGTATGAACCAACGAAACCAACGCATTCATTTGCAACAGACCAATATGGATATTTGTGTTCCTATTATCCATTCTGTCAAAGGCTATGCACTCTTTTGGGATAATTATTCTCCTACCGATTTTATTGATAATGCACAAGGTATGAGCTTTAATTCGGCATCGGGTGATTGTATAGATTATTACTTTATGTTCGGAGGTAATGCTGATGGAGTGATTAGGCAAATTAGGCTATTAACCGGAGATGCGCCCATGTTCCCGTTGTGGACTTACGGATATTGGCAGTCAAAAGAACGCTATGCCAGCCAAGATGAGATTGTAGGTGTAGTTAAAAAGTATCGGGAACAGAGGATTCCTCTGGACGGTATAGTACAGGATTGGCGTTATTGGGGAGAAAAAGATCCTCAGTGGAATGCTGTGGAGTTTCTTAATCCTCATTTCCCTGATCCGCAAAAAATGGTGAACGATATTCATAGTTTAAATGCACATGCCATTATTTCTGTATGGCCATGTTTCGGTCCTGCCACTAATATTTATAAAGAAATGGACGAAAAGGGGATGTTGCTCGATTTTCCTTCTTCTCCTAATGGTATAGGTAAGGTTTATGATGCTTATAATCCTGCTGCCCGTGATTTGTTATGGAATTATATGAATCGGAATATCTTTTCGCTTGGCATGGATGGCTGGTGGCTGGATGCTACCGAACCTGAACAAGCTAATCATAATTCAGACATTCTTAATACGAAGACATATTTAGGAACTTATCGTAATGTTCGTAATGCTTTCCCCTTACTCACAGTTGGTGGAATTCATGAACGTCAACGGGCTTTGGCTTCTGATAAACGTGTATTTATTCTTACCCGTTCGGCTTTTGCCGGTCAACAACGATTTGGAGCCAATTCCTGGTCGGGTGATATTGTGTCTAATTGGGGTGTTCTGAGAAAACAAATCTCAGGAGGATTGAATTTCTCTTTGTCCGGTATACCTTACTGGAATACGGATATTGGCGGCTTTTATTCCAACAACTATTATCCCGGTGGAGTTAATAACCCTACTTTCCATGAGTTGTATGTGCGTTGGTTACAATTTGCTACTTTTACACCGATGATGCGTTCGCATGGAACACAGACGCCTCGCGAAATCTATCAGTTCGGCAGAAAAGGAGATTGGGGATATGATATTATTGCCGATTATATTAATCTACGCTATAGACTTTTACCTTATATCTATTCTACATCTTATCAAGTGACACAACATGCCGGAAGTATGATGCGTGCTTTAATGATGGATTTTCCTCATGATACACGTGTGTACGATATGGACAGTGAGTATCTTTTCGGTACGTCTATTTTGGTGAATCCGGTTACAGAGCCAATGTATATAGGACGTAATGGTGATAAAACCCTTTTGAATTTCAATGAAGTTAAGAGGCAGAACGTTTATCTCCCCAAAGGTTATGACTGGGTAGATTTTTGGACAGGTAAAACCATAAAAGGAGGCCAGGATATTGTTCGTGAAGTTCCGATAGATATAATGCCGCTTTATATAAAAGCAGGAACCATTCTTCCAATGGGACCCTTTGTACAATATGCCGAAGAGAAGGACTGGAATAATCTTGAGATAAGAATCTATAAGGGTGCAGATGGGGAGTTTGTACTTTATGAAGATGAAAATGATAATTATAACTATGAAAAAGGGAAGTTTTCGACAATTTGTTTCCGGTGGAACGATAATAAGCAAGAGCTTCAAATAGATAAAAGAAAAGGAACTTTTCCCGGAATGTTGAAAGAGCGTAAATTCCGGTTTATTATAGTGGATGAGGCTAATGGTATTGGCATAAATGAAAGTAGTAAATATACAGAAGTAAATTATGCAGGGAAAGAAATGACAATCCGCTTGTAAACCATTATATATTGATAATTATTATGTCTAACAATTAAATACAAATATTATGAAAAGAGTAACATAGTCGAAAAACAAAAAAGGATGTGCTTTCACACATGGGCACATCCTTATCCCCGAGAAAGAAAATATATACCATGTAAATTATTAATCAATCTAATATATGATTACAGAAAATTTCTCTCGTTTAGTCAATGCAGGAAAGACATTTGTTGTAATAAGGCGAATGATTATCCTCATTCTTATTATGGTCGCGGCAGGTGTCAATACAATCTATGCTGCTAATGGAAAAGCATTAAAAATTACAGGAAAGGTAATCGATGAATTTGAGGAACCTCTCATAGGGGTTAATGTCAGCGAAGTAGGAACTAATAATGGAGTAATTACGGATGTAAATGGTAATTACACGATTTACAATGTAGAAGACGAGTCATCTGTTTTACGATTTACGTATGTTGGTTTTAAAGTTGTAGAAGTAAAAGTTGGAAATCAATTGGTGCTGAATGTACAGATGGAACCGGATACCCAGGGCTTGGACGAAGTTGTGGTTGTTGGTTATGGCTCGCAAAAGAAAGAGAGTGTGGTAGGGGCTATTACTACAGTCCGTCCAGCAGCTCTTCAATCAAACCAGACACGTACATTAAGCAATGCTTTGGCAGGTCAACTGGCGGGTATTATTGCAGTGCAACGTACAGGAGAGCCTGGCTATGATTCTTCTGATTTTTGGATTCGCGGTATTAACACATTTGGCGCCAATGCCAATCCTTTGGTATTAGTTGACGGTATTGAAAGGGACATAAACAGTATTTCCGCTGAAGAAATTGAATCTTTCTCAATCTTGAAAGACGCTTCCGCTACGGCGATATATGGTGTGAGAGGTGCCAATGGAGTGGTTTTGGTGGAAACGAAAAAAGGTAAATTGGGTAACCCGCGCGTTGTGGTTAAAGCTGATTATGGTGTTTCCTCTCCTACGAAACTGCCGAAGTTTGTAGATGGTGCTACATTTATGGAAGTGACCAATGAAGCCCGCAGACTTTCAGGACAACCTGTAGCTTTTACTCCGGAACAGATTACTGCTACACGGGATCATACAGACCCGGATTTATATCCTGATGTAAACTGGTTGGATTTGTTGACTAGGAATTCTGCTCCGAGTACGCGTGCCAGTGTAGATGTCAATGGTGGTACCGAGAGATTACGCTACAGCTTAATTGTGAGCTACTTTAATGAAGAAGGGTATATGGTACGAGATAAAAATGTAGGATACAATAATCAATTGGGAGCCAGCCGTTATAATGTAAGAAGCAATGTGGAACTTAACTTGACCAATTCTACCCTTTTATCTGTAAATTTAGGAGGTTATATCTATAACAGACTATCACCGGGTGATATTACAACGATTTTGAATGATGCATTTAAGCAGAGTCCGGTAGCACATCCTGCCGTTTACTCTAACGGACAATATCCTAAAAATGCCGACCAGAAAAATCCGTGGGTAGAAGCCACTCAACAAGGATATATAAAAAACTACCAATCATCCATTCAGTCTACGGTTGCTTTGGAACAGGATATGAAAGGTATTTGGAAACCATTGGAGGGATTGAAAGCGAAAGTAACATTCTCATTTGACAATTGGAGTTTCTCTAATCAGGAACGTACAAAAAATCCTACCCAATATTGGGCGTCAGGACGCGATGAAGAAGGTAACTTGATTACAAACATCGTGAATGAAGGTGATGAGTTTCTGGGATATAAAAAAGATGGTGGTGGTAATCGTACTTTGTACTTTGAATCACGTCTCTCTTATGATAAAAACTTTGGAGATCATACTCTGAATGGATTGTTCTTGTTTAACATGCGCGAATATGTCGATGGGAACGCCGGGAATGCAATTCTTTCTCTTCCGTATCGAAATCAGGGACTTGCAGGACGTCTGGCTTATGATTATAAAGATAAATATTTTGGAGAGTTTAATTTTGGATATAATGGCTCTGAAAATTTCAAAAAGGGATATCGTTTTGGCTTTTTCCCATCAGTGGCAATGGGATGGATGGTTTCCAATGAACCGTTCCTTGAGAATAATAAAGTCATATCTAAATTGAAATTGAGAGGATCATTAGGATTGGTTGGGAATGATAAGATCTCGAATGGCCGTCGTTTTGCCTATATTTCTACTATAAATAGTGGAGGTGGTTATAGATGGGGCTGGACTGAAAATCAAAATTATGCCGGATATCAGGAAGGGGAATTCGGTATACCTGATTTAACTTGGGAAACTGCAACGAAAATAAATCTCGGATTAGAATTAGGACTTTGGAACTTTATCAATTTACAGGCAGATGTCTTTAAAGAATACAGAAATGATATTTTCATGCAACGGAATACGATACCCGAAATATCCGGTTTTGCAATAACACCGTATGCCAACTATGGTAAGGTAGAAAATATGGGAACGGATATCAGCCTGGAGATAAACAGGAATGTGAATAAGGATTTCTCTTATTCTATTCGGGGAAACTTTACGTTCGCACGTAATAAAGTGATAGAAATAGATGAACCTGCTGCGCTAAAGGCAACAAGTCGTTCCAGAACCGGACAGTCATTGAATCAACATTATGGATTAATTGCATTAGGGCTTTTTACACCTGACGATTTTGTTGACCCGGAGAAAGGAATACTTAAAGAGGGAATTCCCGAACAGTTCGGAGTTGTGAAACCCGGTGATATAAAATATCTGGACTTAGATGGAGATGGAGTAGTTAGTAGTCTTGATGAATCTCCAATCGGTAAACCTCATGTGCCGGAAATCGTATACGGTTTGGGAGCCTCTTTACGATATAAGAATTTCGATATAAGCCTCTTCTTCCAAGGAAGTGGAAACTTTACGAATTCATTGGGAGGAAATAGTTTTATCCCAGGATCAGGCTCCGGAGCATTGGGAAATATGTTCGCGAATGTTGATGACCGCTGGAAAGAAGATGACCCTTATAATCAAAATGTTTTCTGGCCGAGATTGTCAAGTTATACTAATGAGAATAACAACAAACTCTCTACGTGGTGGTTAGTTAATTCGAGCTTCGTGCGTCTGAAGAATGCGGAGATTGGCTATACAATTCCGAAACGTTGGCAGGCAGCTTGCCGGTTATCTCATGCCAGGTTATTCCTGAAAGGAACGAACTTGCTGACTTTCTCTCCTTTCAAATTATGGGATCCGGAGTTAGGTTCCACTACAGGGCTAAAATACCCGAATCAAAAAATATATTCTATAGGCTTTGAACTTTCATTTTAAATTAAGTAATATGAAAAAAATTATAGTATCTATTCTTACTGCAATAACTGTTTCTTTTATGTGCAGTTCATGTGATGATTTTCTGGATAAAGAACCGGATGATATGTTGACACTGGAGCTGGTATTCAGTAATAGTAAAAAAGTAAATGAGTGGTTAGCCAGAATTTATTCGGATGTACCCGACCCTATGTACCGTATAATTAATGATATGGGATTGCTCTCTGACGATTTTCAACCTTCACTGGAGTTAGTGCAATTCGGATGGGCTCCCATTATAAACACTCTTCAAGGCAGTTGTGACCCAAGCACCAGTTACCGTGATTATTGGTCTGATTTTTATAAAGCGATCCGTTCCGGATATATTTTTCTGGACAATGCAAAAGCACTGCCGGAACAAGGATTATCAGAGAGTGACGTTGAATATATGAGACATGAAGTTCGCTATTTGATTTGTTATTACTATTCTTTCATGTTACAACTTTATGGCCCTGTACCGTTATTAACAAACGCTGTTAGTTCGCAGGCATCGAGTGACGAACTGATGATGGCACGTACTCCCGTTGATCAAATGATGGAATGGTTAGATAAGGAATTGGTGGAATTAGCTAATTTCTTCCCGGAAAAATTGGTTAATGAACGAGCCGATTTTGGTAGACCGACTAAAGGTATTTGTTTAGCTCTGCGTGCGCATTTATGGACTATGGTTGCCAGTCCTTTATTTAATGGAAATCCTGATTATGCAGATTTCAAGAGTCCGGATGGTGAGATGTTGTTTCCTGCAAGTTTTGACAGAGGAAAATGGCAAAAGGCTGTAGAGGCAAATAAAGCAGTTGTTGATTTAGCTGAAAAAGGTGTTTACTCTTTGTATAAAGTTTATGCTTCTGATGGTGAATTAGATCCTTATATGTCGAATGTCGGTTTGTTTATTACTACGGGTGAAACCAATCAAGAAATAATATGGTCTAAAGCAGAAAATGAAAGAGGTAATATGGAGCTTTTCTTCAATCCTCGTTCTAATGGTTCGTACGCTTCATTTGGTTTGACGCAAAACTTGGTGGATGTTTACAGAATGAGAGATGGAAAAGAAATACAGGACCCGACCTCCGGTTATGTAGAAGATGCTTTCACGCAAGAAGACATTTATGACAATACGAAATGGAATTTTTCTGATAAGGATCGGACGGTTGGACTGGTAGTGCCTAAAGGTACATATAATATGTGGGCAAATCGTGAACCGCGTTTTTATACAACAATCCGGTATCAGAAAAGTTATGTTGTAGGATTAGACGGACCTTGTGGGTATGCTATGGAACAGCCGGACGGAAGACCAAGTCATGATACGCCGGCTTGCGGCTATCACGGAAGGAAGGGATTAGACCCTGAGGCAACCCCTCGTACCGGATACCTTGGCGTGTATCGTCCGGCTATAATTTTCCGTTTGGCTGAATTTTACTTGAACTATGCTGAAGCGCTTGTAGAAGTAGATCCATCTAATCCTGATATTTTGATTTATCTGAATAAGATACGTGAAAGAGGAGGTCTGCCTGCTTTGCCTACTTCTTTATTAGGAAATGCAGATGAATTGAGAAGACAAGTCGCTTTAGAATTCCGTGTGGAGTTTGCTATGGAAGGCAAATTCAGATATGATTATATGCGGAGATGGAAGATTTCAAAAAAACTGGCTGAAACTCCCATCTATGGTATGAATCAATATGGCTATGATAACAACCCTATAGGAGCTGAGAATTCTTTCTATAAGAGAACGGTAGTTATGAATAGAACATTCTTGGACAAAATGTATTTCTGGCCGCTCAAGCAATCATTTATTGATAAGAATTTGAACCTGATACAGAATAAGGGGTGGTAGTTTAGATAGAGGGGTACGGAAGATACTCCTCATTCTATATGATTCTTCACTGAGTTTAAATGCACTTCAGACAGGTGTAAAGAGCCAACAAAGAAAGAATGAAATATTTTTTAGAAGTACCCCAAAATAAATTATATCATGAAAAATTATGCACTTACTTTATGTATTGTAATGTTTCCATTGATTGCTTTTGCTCAAACCTCCTCATTGGAAAATAAGAGTTTGCACGAGTTGGAGTTCATAAGAGACAGTGTAAACAGGATGCTGTCCGAAGAAATCTCACTCCGCAGGGATAGTGTGAATCAAAAGCTGTATAAAGTAGCCTATGTAGCTCCTACGGATAGCCTTAAAATAGCCGAATGGCCATATAATCGAACTGCTGGCACAAAAATCTCTTTGCATTCGATAGAAATAAGAGAAAACGATACAAAGGTCACCTTTCTGCAGCACATATACTGGGATTGGCAATGGCTCAACTATGGCAAAGGTTACACCATTGTGGATAGAGTTACAGGAGATCAGTATAAGGTACGTGGATATGATGGGGGAGGTAAACTGGATAGGCTTATGATTATCCAAAATTGTAATGGAAAGGCCATCTACGTCAGCCTATTGTTCCCCAAGCTGAAGAAAGATGTGAAAAGGATTGATATCATCTCATATCCTCATAAGGATAATGTCCGTCCTTCGAATCCTGCTTCAGGTGATGGAACAGCATATCTGAATATTAATATAGAAGACTATTTGGTTAAGCCTTCAAGAGAGCCGCAAATATACGAATAGTATATAAAGATTTTTAGCCCCGTATTTTTTTTATTGAAGCTATGTCATTCAATAAATGAGAATACGGGGCTAACTATAGTAATCTCTTTGTGATAACAGCTAATGATAACAAAGTCTCTTCCCGGCTTTGAGAAGTTTTCTCCTTAGGGATGAAGATTGCTGAGGCTGTGATGAAACTTCATCTCCAGCTTAGATATATATATATCCAAGTAAGCATTCGGCTTAGTGCGTCTTTTCAGTCTTCTTCCTTCTTGTTACCTTTGCCCTGTCTTTAAATTTAGCTATAATGTGTTCCGTATTAGTTTT
>QMCD01000596.1_pt1 | contig 25893 bp, 24 predicted proteins | sample 1821841 | NCBI WGS metagenome assembly QMCD01 (sample SAMN01991225, study PRJNA193472) | Termite gut metagenome, whole genome shotgun sequencing project. | isolation source: worker | host: Macrotermes natalensis | reverse complement strand
CTTTGTCCTCGCGCAAAGTTTCCCCCTTATCAAGGGGGATAGGGGGGCGGAGCTCTGCGAAGCAGAGCGAGGCGGGGTCAGGGGTATCCCCTGCCTCTGATGCCCCAAAGGGGCGGGAGTCTTCGCAAAGCGAAGACCCCTTTGTTTCGCATCGTTACGATGCCTTTTCACCAAAAAGCGGCGGTCTGAAAAAAAGTAAAAGCGAACGGTTGCGATAAGCAAAGAGGGGTTTTATTTACCGTATGGGCATGCGTTGAGACACTCGTCACATCCCCATTTCCAACCGTGTAGATTTTCCGAGTTGCCGCTGCCCTGTTGGGTGAGGTAAGACACGCAGTGCCGTACATCCAAGACGCTGTCTTGGATGAGTGCCCTGCCTCCGGCGGGGCATGCCTGCACGCAGGCACGGCACTGCCCGCATCGCGAGGGTCCGAACGGTTCGTCATACATATCGACAACTTCCGTAACGACCAACTCTCCCAGCACGACCCACGGGCCGAATTCGGGTGTGATGAGCAGCGATTGGCGTCCGCGCCACCCGAGCCCGGCGTTGATGGCGAGTTGCTTTTCGAGCAGGGGTGCGGAATCGACAAATGCACGCCCTGAGACGCCCAACTGCACGAGCATCTGGTGTAATTTTTCCTTGACCGTTTTGTGATAGTCCGGGATGCAGGCGAACGATGCAATTTTATCCGTTGCCGTCGCGTTATACCGTACCCGCGGATAGTGGAGCGCACACACGATTACGGAGCGTGCGCCGTCGACCAACGTGCTGACATCCAGGCGTTTATCTATGTTTCGCTCCATGTAGCCGAGCGTACCGTGACACCCCGCTTCGAGCCACTCCCGGAGGTGTGATTCTTCACCGTCGAGGAATCCGGCTGTTGTGATGCCGCACAAGTCGAAACCGACCTCCGTGGCGAGTGATTTGATGCGTGAGGCTTCCAGCATGGATGGGGGCACGTGTGTGGGTGACAAAAATAACACAAATTTCTTTGGAAATATATAAATTTATTGTTACGTTTGCGTTTAGTATATATACGTAACCTAAAAACCAATACGCATTGATGCTATGAAAAATTTAAAACTATTCCTGCTTTTGTTGGGCGCAACGGTCGGATTGACGGCTTGTGGAGACAAGACCACCGGTGGTAAGACCGGTGAAGGTATCGTTTTCAGCGCCGAAGTGAAGGCTTCCACATCCGGAACGCTTGCACCGACGAACGCCAACGAATCGAAGTTTGACCATATCTGGGCGGTGGCGTTCGACTCCGCGACGGGTAACTATGTGGATGCGGTGAAGGCCGAGATGAATTTGGGTCTTTGGGAGATCGGTTTCCCTGCAGGTAGCTACAAACTCTATGTGGTGGCCAACGCGACGTTCAACACGCCGCTGGATCAGGCGCTGAGCAAAACGTCTACCGAGGCTGACTTCCTGGCATTCGTTGCTTCGCAGAAGTTTGAGGAGGGCTCGACACTGCCGATGATTTCCGCTCCCAAGGAGTTTACCTATGCTCCGGGTGCCGATAAATTGAATCTGGGTGCGATTGAGTTGAAACGCATGGTGGCACGTATCGACGTGATGAACGCGCTTCCCGAGTTGACGATCACGAAAGTGGTGGTGAAAAACCTCGCCACGAAAGGTGTGCTGAAAGCCGGCACAATGGCTGAGGGTTCCGATCTGTTTACCGAGGCTACGTTCGATGGCCTTTCGATTTCCGGTAACGCACAGCGTCCCAACTCGTTCTCGGGTCAGGTTTACTCGTTCGAGAACACCGACGAGGCACGCAAAGTGTCCGTAACGGTACACTATCTCTATGGAACTACGGAGGAGAGCAAAGAGTTTATCTTCGACAAAATGGAACGCAACACGCTGTACAGCGTACAATTCGTGTTGGAGAGCATGAACTTCAACTGGGGTGTCGCTACCTGGGAGTCGGGTCAGGCACTGAAAGAGATCAAAGGCGGTACCACGGAAGAACCCGGCGGTAACGATCGTCAGCAGGCCCTCAACGCCTTGTTGGCAGTCAACCACTTCGCGAAAACAGATGCGAAGACGTTCGATGATGACAACAATCCCGCAACACCTTGGAATAACGCCGTCGCTCCGACGACAGTTACTTTCTGTGAATTCGGCAACTACGAATGGGCGTTGGATCCCAAAACCGAAGGTGTATGGGGCGCCAACAGCAACCGTCCCGTGTTCATGACTTGGAAGGAGTGGCTCCAGACGGTTACCGTTACCGGTACCGAAGAGGGTCAGGAGCCTGCCCAGTACCGTGTTCCGACGGGCAACGAGCTCAAATTGCTGGTTCCCGAAGGAATCAACTGGCTCACGTTGAACTGGGATAGTTCTGCGTCTGTTCAAACGGGTCGACCGGACGTCCTGGCAGATCTGTTCGGTGTGGCAGGTTCGGGCGGTAACGGCTCTTCGGACTACAAAAGTGTGCGCACGGGCGAAGGCGATGGTTATAACAACACCGTCTACGCTATCCGCTTCCGAAACACAAGCCAGTTGTCTGCATACCGCTATCGCATGATCAACGACGGTGAGGGCTCCACGTCCGAAACGACCGTAGTCATCCGAATTAAGGCGATCGACATAAATGGTGTCATACCGACCTTGGATCAGGTCGCAAATGAAAGCTACTGGGGTAAGGATCAGTATATCGAATACACGTTCCCCCTCAACGGTTCGGGCTATGCTTCCGATTCTGATCGCGGCCGTGCGAGCCTCTACTGGGGTTCCGATCCGCTTCCGGGTCAAACGGGATCTGTCGTGTTGCAGCACATCTACCAGGCAACGATGCGTGGTGACGGATTGTTCGTCGATGGCCGACAGGGCAGCAACGGCAACGGCACGATCCGTTTGGTGAAGATCTAAACAGAAAGAAACTAAAAACAAAATAAGATGATGAAACGATTACTAACAACAGCACTCCTCGGTCTGGGTGTGTTCCTGATGACAGGATGTACAACAGACACCACAGGGAACTTAGGGAAGCTGAAACTGGATTTCAAGACGGTTGAGGTCTATAATGAGGAGTCCACGATTCTGGTGACTCCCTCGTTCGATGACGTCTCCTTCTACTGGAACGCAATCCCCAAAAGGGATTACGAGGCGCTCGGTAGCGACCCTGAAGCGTTGAAGAAAGAGGATATGGCTTTCTTTAACGAAGAGGCGGCTGCGGCCGGCATCACTCCCGCGGCGATTATCGGCCAAAAGATTCGTACCGGCGTGACGTCGGAGAACTTCCGCGACCTGAAACGCAACACCGACTACGTGATCTATGGTTACGGTTTGTCTGTCGACATGAAATCGGGACCGGTTTCGATCGATTACTTTAAGACGGACTCCAAGAGCTTGGATCTCGACGCGGGTCTGTTGCGTCCCCAGACGAAGATCCTCCCCACGGCGGCCCGCATGACACAGGTCGAAGGTGACATCACGCCGGTCGACAACACCGTGAGAACATTCTCGCAGGTGGTCGAGGACGCCGAGTTGCAGAGTTACGCTACCGCTTATGGTAGCCAGGTGAAAGGTTTGGCACGTGTCTATAAGGAGACGTTGGCCTACACAGCCGAACTCCGCGGCGTGTCGATCCGCGACGTGGTGAGTCAGGTGGGCAAACAAGGCCCCTATGGTGTGAAATACACCTACCTGAAACCCGAGACGAAATATTGGCTCTATGTGGTTGTGGCGAATGAAGTGGGTGAAATCATGGACCTCGACATGCAGGAGATAACGACGACCGAGCGCGTTTGGGCCGGTGGCGCAAAGGAGAATTTCCGCATCGACATCTCGATCCCCGAAACGTACACGGATAACATGGGTACGCCCGAGAACACGACCGACGACAGAATTCTGCCCGGTATCGGCCAGCAGTCGGTGTTTACCCGCATGATCCCCTATGTGAACGGTGAAGTTGACGATCAGGATGGCGAGTTCAATACGACCGATCCATGGGTCAACGAGGATGGCTCGCAGTGGCTCTCCGCTCAGGTGCTGCTCGAGGATGAGTACCAGCGTGTATCTGCGGGCGGCGATACTCAGGTATTCCTTGAGGCAGCTGCCACGGAGGATAACACCTTTATCAAGGGTGGTATCGCTTGGGAGAATCGTTTCCGCAGGGGTATGACGGAGGCCATCGTGGGTACCGCCCAGCAACCGCTTCCTTCTGGTGCAGCGATGCGTTTCGTGGCGTACGCCTATAACGAGACGTATGTGTCCGACCTGTTCCAGGTGCAGTTTGAAACGCTTCCGATCCAGGATCCGAAGGATGTGACATTCCGCATGATGCCTACCGAGGAGGATCCCGGAGAAGCCGGAACCCGTTTGGGTTGGGGTTCGATCTGGGCCCGCACGGCGATCATCCCGTCCGATGCACTGGTGCCATACCACCACCACTTCATGAAAAAATCCAACTGGGATAAGTACGGTGATCTGAAGAGCCGGATGGAAGCTGCGTTCAACGAGTATGTTGATGCGTGGGTCGTGGCAGGTCAGGGTTCGTACTCGCGCCAGACGGCCATTGAGAACCTGCGCCGCTACAGCCCGCTCACGTACAATGAGTACAGCCTCGAACCCGATACGGATTATGTGTTCTGGTCCGGATGTTTCGACATGGAAGGTACGTTGCTCTCGGATAACCCCGGTACACTGGAGATCAAAACCCAGCCTTGGGCTCCGAAAGACGTGACGGTTCACGTGGAACCCCAAGGTTTCTTCAGCGGTGAGGACGTGCTCGGTTCTTCGGAGAGAGACTTCGCACTGTTGCTGCTCGACAACATGTCGATCGAAGGAAGTTTCGATAATGGTTTCGGTGAGTGGGTAATCACTTCCCTCAGAGATACCCGCGGTCTCAACTATATGGATGAAGTGACCTATCCCGACTCTTGGATCGTCGCCCAGGTATATAGGGGTAGGCGCAACAATCCCCAGTCGTACGGAAGCGCCCCTTGGGCTGCTCCCCGTGTCCAAAAACTGGACTACACGAGCAACTGGGTGCTGGTTACGATCTGTGTCGACAAGTATGCGGAGGAATTTGGTCAAGTAACTCGCACGAAGATCGACACGCCGACGCGTGACGCTAACGGAAACTGCACAAGCTGCCGTCCGTATTCGGAGTTCCCCGGCCAGTTGGTGTCGCAAACACGTACCGCGATGAATACGATGGGTGTGTTGGATCTCGAAGCTCCGAAACCTCTCGAGGCGCTGAAGAGCGCGGAGGGTATCACTCGTCTCGCAACGAACGGTGTAACCGCGATGCGTCGCGCCTCCACACCTGCCGACGGCACGCTCCGCATAGGATTTACGTCCGACGTGAAACCTGTCCTCCCCGTATCGACGGAGTGGATGAACGTCACTGCCGAGGAGCGTGCGAAGAGTCAGAAAGTTCGTTTCTTGAACCGACTCCGCTAATACGCGCGAATTGTTTTACAAAAAAGAGGAGCAAAATTTTGCTCCTCTTTTTTGTAAAACAATTTTTTAACGCTATCTTTACCCGAAATGTAGAAATCTAATAAAAGTATTGTCATGAAAAATAGTTTTCTGATCCGTGTAGGAAAGTATGTAGCCGCTGCAGCAGCATCGCTGCTCGTGTCGTCGTCGATGGTGAGTTGTGGAGGAGGATCTGACTTGTTCATCAACCAGCTGGAGGGCGATTGGCAGGTTACGGAGTTCTTCTATATCAACAACTCCGAGACGATATACACCAACAACCACGTGATCACCATCAACAAGGTGAACAACACCGAGATCGAGATTGTCAACTTCACCAACGTACATGCCCACACAGGCCCGACGAACCCGGTACAGAATCCGGGCGACAGGGTACGTGCCGAGATCGACAACGACAACAAGATCATGTATATTCCCGCTAACGTAGTGCTGAATCCTACATGGTCCCCCAGTAAGGAGACTCAGTTGTGGCCCGCGATGGTACAGCCGTTTGCTAACAACCGCAACACGCCGTTCCCGCAACAGACATTCACCGAGAATGCGGAGGGTAAATTACAGGTACGCTTCTCTGCTGGCGGCCTGACGCTCACGAATCCCAACAACCAGGATCTGTTGCCGATTTCATGTGTAGTCGTGTCTCTGAATAAGGATACGGGTGCGTTTGAAGGCCCTATCGTCCTGCTCGCCGACACGGTCTGGACGAAACTTTAAGACAACAGCAAGCAAGCCCCGCTCATTGAGCGGGGCTTCTCTTTTTTAGTTTGTCCCAACTGTCGCTTTTTTGGAAAAAAGCGACAGTATCGTTAAGGCGTAAAGGGTTTAGAAAAAAAGAGAGATATCAAATACTGATTTCGTCATCGGCAAACGCACGGACGATATCCATGTCGTGTGTAGAGAAGAGAATGCACTTGCCTTGATTGGCGAGGGAGCGCAGGAGGGCACCGATCTCGTGACGCGACGGCACGTCAAGGAATGCCGTAGGTTCATCGAGTAACATTACGGGGGTTTGTTGAGCAAGGGCCCGTGCGATGAAGATACGTTGGCACTCGCCGTCAGACAGTTCCGTAACGGGACGCGAAGCAAAGTCACACATATTGACCTGTTCGAGTGCCCGATCGACGATTAGTCGATCGTCGTCGGACATTTTGCCGCTCCACGACGTATACGGCGCACGTCCGAGTGCCACTACTTCGCGACAGCTCAGCGCAGGCACCCGAACGCGCGCTGTGGAGACGAGTGACACGGCACGGGCACGTTCGAGTGGGGATAACGCTCGGACATCCCGTCCGTCGATAGTGACATTGCCGTTGAGAGGTGCGTGCAGCCCGGCGATGGTACGCAGCAGGGTCGATTTCCCGGTACCGTTACGTCCCGTGAGGGCGTTGAGTGTGCCGCTGGGCAGGTCGAGCGATAGATCCTGCAACAGGATACGGTCGCGATAGCCGATGGAGATATGGTCTAACCGGATCATGTTTATGCGACGGTTCTATGACGAAATACGACCCACACGACGATCGGGATGCCGAGCAGTGCGGTGATGGAGTTAATGGGCAGAGCGAGTGATTTGGATATGAGGTCGCAGGCGAGCATCATCACCGTGCCAATCAGTGCCGACGCGGGTAACAGTACACGGTGGTCTGCCGTACGGAAAAGCATCCGTGCGACGTGCGGAACGGCCAGTCCGACAAACCCGATAGGGCCGCAAAAGGCGGTGGCGGTACCGGCTAACAACGTGGTGGAGAGGAAGATAAGGGTTTGAGTACGACGGATACGGATACCCATCGTTTGTGCGTACTCCTCGCCGAGTAGCAGTATGTTGAGGGGCTTGACGACCACGGCGGACAAAGCGACACCTGCCGCGATCGCCCCCGCGAGGATCGGCATTTGCCTCAGAGTCACCTCCCCGAGCGACCCCATGGTCCACACGACATACGATTTGAGCGCCGATTCATTGCTGAGGAATTGCAGTATCTCGACCACGGCACTCACGCCGGACGAGAATAGGATACCGAGAATCAGTACGACCATCACGTCTCCGACACGCCGACTCACGACAGCGATAACGGCCAGAATGGCAAACGCACCGATCCACGCGGCCCCGAGTACACCCATTCCACCTATCCAACTCCATCCCAACAGGGGCATTCCGAGCAGGAACAGTGCCACCCCGAGAGCGGCCCCGGAACTGATTCCAAGCACATACGGACCCGCCAGAGGGTTACGAAACAGGGTTTGCATTTGCAGTCCGGATATGGAGAGTGCCACTCCGACAAGGATGGCGGTGAGGCTCTTCATGAGACGGATCTCGATGACGATTGTGCCGGTCATCGCATCGGTGGCACGCCCCGTCAGTGCCTGCCACACGTCTCGCAATGGTATGTGTGTCGTCCCGATAGTCAGGTCCGCGACAAAAAGCGCAAATGCCAAAACCCCCAAACAGACAAACAATCTTGCCTGCCCTCCGCCCCCCCCTCGGGGGCAGGCAACGACTCCTGCGGAGTCGGGAGTTGACTCGTTCGATCTCCTCATCGCAGTTGTCGATAATACACGAACTCCCCTTCGGGAAGCAATTCGGGATGGAGGATTCGGATCAGATCTGCAAGTATCAGGTCTGGCTGCACGGTACCCGACTCCCAGAAGTCATTGCCTCCACCGGCATTGGCACGTCGCGTATTGTTGAAGACGCGACGGTTTTGCACGACGGGAAGGCCGGCAAACTTTGGCAGAGTGCGATGCAACTCTTCGAATGAGTCGATATTGTCCGTATTCACCCACATGTCCGCGGCCGCCGCAAGACGATATGCTTCCTCTTGATCGATGGTCGACACGTTAGTACCCGGACGTGGTGTCCAAATCAGGTCTGCTCCCGCATCGCGAAGAAGCTGTAAGAAGTAATTGTCGGCTTCGGGCAGGAACCAGGTGCCGCTGTAGGGCACATTCACCATCACTTTCGGCCGCATCGCGACGTCGGCCGTCAAGGATTTCAAGGCATTGTAACGCATTTCGATACCGGCATAAATCTCCTCCGCTTTGGTTTGCTTACCGACCAGTTTCCCGATCTCGACGATCCACCGTGCTTTTCCCAGGGGCGAGTGCTCTTTGTGTTCATCGGTGTACATGTAGTGAATGCCCAGTTCGCGCAGTTTGGATTCCGCGGGGTGTGATCCTTCGATGCCGTAGAGCAGCACGATATCCGGACGCAGGGTGATTAGTCGTTCGTAATCGACATGTTGATCATATCCGATCTCGGCGGCGTGCTCGACCACCTCACGATTCGTGAGGTATCGTAGGCCTGAAATGCCTACGATGCGTTGCGCTTCGCCCAACGCGTCGAGCATCGCCGCCTGGGTGGACGACATGCAGACGATGCGGTGGAACTCGCGAGGTTGTTGTATCCGCACGCATGGTTTCCCGCAACCGGTCACGAGCAACAAGACACAAATCAACGTCAATTTGAGATTCATGAGCGTAAAAGTAGCGATTTTTTTGCTTATCAACCCGATTTGGTGTATCTTTTGCAGTGGAAACGGGAGGGGGTAGACCTAAATGACAGAGTGAGTAACAAGGAGGTGCGAAAAGTGCCCCTAAAAAAAACGAAAAAAATGTGGGAATGGATCGTTAATACACTAAGGAGTGCCCCCGAGCTGGCTGTATTCTTCACGCTGGCCATCGGAGTGGTGATCGGTCGTATCAAGATCGGCAGTTTCAGCCTTGGTACAGTGACCAGTGTGTTGCTGGTGGGTGTGGTTGTTGGGCAGCTCAACTTGGAGATCAGCCCGGTACTTAAATCGGCATTTTTCCTGCTGTTCCTCTTCGCGATCGGGTACAGTGTGGGACCGCAATTTGTCGCGGGATTGAAACGAGAGGGATTGCCGCAGATCGGATTCGCCGCAATCGTATGTGTATGTTGTCTGGGGTTTGCGTATCTGGGAGCCGTGATCTGCGGATTCGATATCGGACAGGCGGCAGGACTTTTTTCCGGTGCGAACACGATCTCGGCGTCGATAGGCGTGGCGACCGAGACGATCGGTAATTTAAGTGCCGACGCTGCCGAGAAGACGAAATGGATCAACGAGATCCCTGTGGCGTATGCGGTGACCTATATTTTCGGCACGGCAGGCACAGCATGGTTCCTTGCCACGATGGGTCCGAAGATCCTTCGTGCCGATGTGGTGCAGGCGAGCAAGGATTACGAACGCGAACACGGTGGACATATCGGTGACGACGATCCGTCGCTGGAGCTTGCGTATGACGGCACTTCGTTCCGTGCGTTCGAGGTGGCGTTCGACAAACCCGTCACGGTGGAGCATCTTGAGAAGCAACTCGTCTCGAAGGGATGGCCGGTGTTCGTGGAGCGGCTGCGCCTGTCGACGGGAGAGATCGTGAACGACCTGACGCCCAAACAAAAGATCTCGAAGGGTGATCGCGTGGTGCTGAACGGACCTCTGGACACGCTGCTCAAAGACCAGTCGTTGGTCGGATGCGAGGTGGCCGACACGGAGCTGTCGGGATTCCGCGTGGAGGCTACGAAGGTGCTTGTGAGCAACAGGCATGTGGCGGGACACACGTTGGGACAACTCCGCACGTCGAAGGAGCGTCACGGGGTGGTGATCCGTTCGTTGCGTCGGGGAGGCACGGAGATGCCGTTGCTGCGTAACACGAAGTTGCAACGTGGCGACACAGTCGAGGTCGAAGGACGCAAAGTGGACGTGGATCGGTTCGCGAAGTGGCTGGGCTACGCGGCCCGCGAGTCGAGCGTCACGGATCTGTTGTACCTTTGCGCAGGTATCTTCCTGGGCGGTATTTTGGGATCGACGGTGTTGAAACTGGGCAGCATCCCATTGAGCCTGAGTGCCAGCGGCGGTGTGTTGATCATGGGTATCGTTTTCGGGTGGTTGCGCGGCAAGCGTCCGTCGATAGGGTATATCCCCGACGGCTCCATTTGGCTGATGAACAACCTCGGGTTGAATGTCTTTATTGCGGTGGTGGGCATTTCGGCGGGACCGAACTTCATCGCGGGACTTAAAGAGGCGGGTGTGGCGTTGTTCATATCCGGAATTTTTGTCAGTTTGTTGCCAATGTTGGTGGGATTGCTACTGGGCAAGTATGTATTCAAGTTCAACGCGGCGATCAACCTCGGTGCGTGTGCGGGCTCACGTACCACCACTGCCGCACTGGGTGCGGTGGAGGAGCGCACGCAGAGCAAAGTACCGGCACTGGCGTATACGGTCACCTATGCCGTCGGGAACACGTTGCTGATTATATGGGGGATGGTGATTGTGTTGTTGGTTTCTTGACGTTGAAAGCACGTCATCTTCGGCACTTTGCTCATCGATAGTTCGGTTACGTACGTTGGGTATGCGCCCTCGCTCCCAATTTCGACAAAGCCCCCAAGCTAACGCACTTTGAACGCAAGAAACGGATGAAATAAAAAGTAGAAAATATGTTAGAAAAGTTAAAAACCTCCCGCTCCAAGGAGCACCGATTGGAGGAGTTAAGCCCCTTTGAACTGAAGGACGAGTTGATTTCGTTGGCGGGCGAAAGCAGCAAGGTATGTTCGCTGTCGATGCTGAACGCTGGCCGCGGCAACCCCAACTGGACAGCCATTCCGCCCCGCGAGGCATTCTTCGAGTTGGGAGCCTTTGCTGTGGAGGAGGCACGTCGTGCACGCACCACGGAGGTGGGATTGGCAGGTATTCCGGTGAAGAAGGGGCTTGCCGCCCGTTTTGAGAAGTTCCTGAAACCGGGCTTGCTGAAACAGGTGTGGGAGTACGGGTTGAAACAGCACAAACTCGACCCCGACACATGGGCCTTGGAGCTTGTCGAAGGCGTATTGGGAGACCAGTACCCCGTGCCCGTGCGCATGCTCGCAGGTTGCGAGCGTCTCGTGCACGACTACCTCGTGCACGAGATGTGCGGCGGCGATGCCGCCGCACATGCGCACGGGCACGCCCAAACAGGCACCCCGCGGGGAAGGTACGATCTGTTTGCAGTTGAGGGTGGCACGGCAGCGATGTGTTACCTGTTCGACTCGCTCGTGGAGAATGGGTTATTGAAGCACGGCGACCACATTGCCCTCGGCACGCCGATCTTCACTCCGTACCTGGAGATCCCGGAACTGGACAAATATGGTTTGAAGGTGACGTACGTCAAGGGGTCGGCTGTGGACAAGGATGGTAACCAGACGTTCCAGTATCCCGACACGGAACTCGATAAGTTGGGTGACACGAGGATCAAGGCATTTTTCATCGTCAACCCGTCGAACCCGACGTCGGTGATGATCTCCCCCGAGAGCCGTAAGTATCTGGTGAAGGTGGTGAAGAGCCTGAATCCCCACCTGATGATCCTCACGGACGATGTCTATGGCACGTTCGTACCGGGATTCGTATCGCTGATGGCTGACCTGCCTGCCAACACGTTGTGCGTCTACTCATTCTCGAAGTATTTCGGCTGCACGGGTTGGCGTCTGGGCGTGGTGGCACTGCACGAGCACAACATTTACGACGAGATGCTCTCCGCGCTGCCCCAGAAGGAGAAGGATCGCCAGGCGAAGAAGTACGCGAACCTGACGCTGTATCCCGAACGGTTGAAATTCATCGACCGCTTGGTGGCCGACAGTCGCGACGTGGCATTGAACCACACGGCCGGACTCTCCACACCGCAACAGATCCAGATGATGCTGTTTGCCGCCTTCTCGCTGTTCGACAAACAGGGATCGTACAAAAAAGCATGTATCGACCTGTTGCAGACGCGTTACAAGTTGATGTGGGAGGGTTTGGAGTGGCCCGTGGCGGCGGATCCGAACCGCGCGGCATACTATTGCGAGATCGACATTGCGCAGTGGGCCATCAAGACGCACGGCAAGGAGTTCTTCGAGTGGATGCAGAAGAATTTCGAGCCCGTGGACGTGGTATTCCGCCTGGCCGAGGAGGAGGCTGTCGTACTGCTGAACGGCGGCGGATTCGCAGGCCCCGAGTGGTCGGTACGCGTGTCATTGGCCAACCTGAACGAGGAGGACTACACCAGGATCGGCAAATTCCTGTCGAAAGTGTTGAATGAATACGTAAACTCTTATAAGAATAGATGAAGAAACTAATCCTGCTACTATTGGCACTTTTGGGTGCCTTGACTGCCCATGCCCAGTATCGCGACAGTGAAGATCTGTTCGAGCGATTACAGTGGGACGATGAAAAACTCCACATCCTGCTCGACACCCGTTTCGATTTCATGTACACGACCAACCCCACCCAGATGCGATTCAACGGGCAGCAACTGCGTCTTTGGGTCGAGGGCGAGATCGTGCCGGGAATCCGGTATCGGTTTCGCCACCGGATGAACCGTTCGCAGGAGCCGCTGTGGGACGGATTGGCGAAGGCCACGGACAACATGTACATCTCGTTCGACATCGGCAAGCGCAAGAATTGGAACATCACGGTCGGTAAGATGGGCCTCGCGTTGGGTACATACGAGTTCGATTACAACGGTGCGGATCTTTACCTGTCGAGCTATGTGAACAACACAATGGATTACTACAAGATCGGCGTGAGTGCCACGTACAAGTTTGCCGGTCAGTCGCTGACGGCCCATCTGTTCAGTCCGGGAGCGGGACAGTTCGCCACACCGGAGTATCAGAACAAAGCCATCGGTGGAAGCTTGCTGTACGTGGGAAAATTCTGGAACGGCGTGCTCAACACCCGTACGGCCTACACGTTCATGCAGCACGACGCGACGCAGATGTATAGCTGGCTCACAACGGGTTGGCAGGTGAATGCAGGGCGATTCACGTCGGAGTTGGATTGCTGGTTGGGCGACTACAATGTGGATTTGATGTCGGACGCGACGACGGATTTACAACGGGCCAGAGATTTATCGCTGTCGCTGTTGGTACGATACAGTTGGGAGAAGTGGCACCCGTCGTTGAAGGCGATTTTCGACCACCGATGGCGGGGTGAAGGGATGAGTCGCTTCGGTCTTTCTGCCGCGGTTGAGTTCTATCCGTTCAAGGGACACAAGTGGATTGATGGTTTGCGGTTCCATGCCGCATGTACGCTATTGGGATGGTCTGACAGGAGGGGGGATTTAATGGGGCTGGATGGTCAACCTCAAATTTTAGCGGGAATGCGCTGGTTCTTTATTGCAAAATAGCGGAATTATGTATATAATTGTCCAAATATGTTACTATGCGGACAATAACCCAACTACTAATCCCGTTGTCATTGGTTTTGCTTGTCTCATGTGGGGGAGACCCTCTTCTGCCGAACTACACGCCGTCACCCGTCCAGTCCACCCCTGGCGATGGCGAGAACGGAGGGGATGGAAAGGGTGGTGCTGACGAGGACGGCAAGGGAGGATCCGGTCGCAGCGATGAAGATCCTGATCCCGGAGACTCAAACCCTGACCCTGATCCGGGCGACTCCAACCCCGGCGACTCCGAGAACCCCGATCCGGGAGCCACTGATCCCGGTGACACGGAAGATCCCGAACCTCCCAGCCCGGGCGAACCGGAAAATCCGAACCCCGGAGATCCGGGAGATGATGACACGCCGAATCCGGACCAAAAGAATTGGTACGATTATGGTGGTACACGTATCGGGATCGCGAAGGTGTCGATGATGTACTGTGAAACGGTGGACGACTACGACGAAGTGCATGAGCATGACTTTGAGTTTTTCGATGCGAAGGATGCCCCAATGCCCATGCTTATCATACGTACGTTTCATTCCAAAAAGGCGGGCGTGTGGGGTGACTTCTCTTACGCACGGTTTGACAAGGGGGCATACGAGTATGAGGCGGAGAGGTTCATAGTCAACAACCCGACAAATGAGTTAACCCTGCCCCAAGGTGCGCTGACCGTCACCGTGACAGGTAAAACCTATACCATCGACCTTGCCGGCACGGATCGCAACGGCATCCCGATAACGGTTCGCTACACCGGCCCGGTTATATTGGAGACACTGGATTAGATGACTGACATACTGCACATACTGACACTTCCTTCTGCCTGGCTGGCACTCGTGACGCTGCTCTTTTTGGAGGTTGTGCTGGGGATCGACAACGTGGTATTCATTTCGCTCTCCACGTCGCGACTTCCCGAGCGGCAACAACCCGTGGCACGTCGTGTGGGACTGCTGCTGGCAATGTTGGCACGGATCGGACTGCTATTCGGCGTGTCGATGTTGGTGCAGCTGACGAAACCGATTTTCAGTTACGATACCGCGTGGCTGCATGACGAGTTGACGTGGCAGAGCGTGATTATCTTCGCCGGTGGACTGTTTCTGCTGTGGAAGAGCGTATCTGAAATCCACCACAAACTCGAAAAGAGACCTGTCGGGAGGCACGCATCGCGTGTACGTGGAGCAAAATTCTGGACGACGATCGTTCAGATTGTGCTGTTGGACATTGTGATGTCGATCGACAGCGTGCTGACGGCGGTGGGTATGGTGAGTTTCACGGAGTTCGGTTACGCGGGAGCGATGGCTGTGATGGTATCGGCAATCGTAATTGCGGTGACGGTGATGCTGTTCTTCTCGACGGCGGTCAGTCGACTCGTCACGCGTTACCCGACGATCCAGATGCTGGCGTTGTCGTTTCTGTTGTTGATCGGCGTGCTGCTGTTGATGGAATCGGCACACTTGTCGCACCTGAAGATTTTCGGACACGAGGTACCCGCTATTCCGCGTGGGTATGTCTACTTCGCGATCGCGTTTTCGCTGATGGTCGAGATCTTCAACATCCGGATGAGCAAGAGGCGACGCAAGAAAACTATTAACTAACCAAACCCATGAAGAGATTTTTATTAACGTTAACCACATTTACTGTGGTGATTGCCGTGTCGGGTTGCACGCGGCACCCGCATCCGGTTGATTCCGATGAACCCAACGGGCCTAATCCGTCACCTCGCGATTTCATACGATTTTCGACTTCGGTACATGACACGCGTCTGGTTGGATCGCAATGGCAGGAGGGCGACTGTATCGGTGTGTACATGAATTGCGGATCGACACAACTAGCGGAGAACACCCCGTACGCGACCGACGGAGACGGACATTTCTACGCGGCATCCGATCCGCTGTATTACCCGGAGGATGGCACTCCGGTCGATTTCGTGTCGTACCACCCTTACAGTGATGCGGTGGAGGACGGACTTTATCCGGTGGATCTGCTGGACGCTCCCGTGGACCTGCTCTACTCGAACAACGCCACGGGTTACACGGATGGCACCCCTCAATTGCAGTTCCGTCACCAGCTGTCCAAGCTGGTTTTCATGGTGACCCACGCCGATGGCGACTCCCTGAACGATGCAGGTGTCACGGCGGACGGACTCTACACAGCGGGATCGTTCGACTTGTCGACCGGACAATGGAACCTGACGGGGAGTGGGGGAGTATTCGACATTCCGCTTCGTTCGCAGGGAGCGGATGGTACGTCGGCCGTTTTCGAGACGTTCGTATTGCCGCAGCAGGGTGAGTATACCGTCACGTTCGAGCTTTCGGACGGTCGAAGTTCCGAGTTGACGATGGCGTATTCTGAGTACCTTCCCGGGAAACGGTATATCTATCAGGTTAACTTGTCCAATCCGGAGGCACCTCTCGTGGCGGTGGGCGGCAGCGCGGGGATCGACGATTGGGAACCCATCGTCGGGGTCGATGAAATCGACCTGATTATTGAAGATGATGGAGGTGATGACCCCACGCCGCACGAGCCTACATATGGTAATCCGGAGACCTATTTCTCCGAGACATTCGGAGATCCGGCAGGAGAGGTCGCTGTGGGCTCCTATGCGGGCTGGACAAACGCGCTGTCCGCGGTCTTCGGTGACACGCACGGCAACCTGACGGTACGTACCCTCGACACGAAAGATTTGGATGGTCACCTGCTGTTTTCCAAAAACAACGTGTCCGAAGTAACGATCCTCGGCCTTCCGGAGGGATGTGTGGATATGGTGTTATCGTACGACGTGACATCGTCACAGGATGGTCTCCCTGCCAATGGGTTGAGGGTCCACGCGGGTGCCACGGACATGACCAACCTTGTCACGGGCAACATTGCTCTTGCGTTTGTGTACACGAACGTGACGCTCGATCTGCCGGATGGCACGACCGAACTTCGTTTCGCGAGTGCCGGCACACAGGCATTTCGACTGGACAACATTCGCCTCACGGGACGCAGGCTGTTGTAACCGTACGATTCGCCACAGCAAAAAAAACATCCCGGGCAACTGCCCGGGATGTTTTTTTACATTACCGTTTATACCGATAGCTTCCGTGCCCGCGATCGTGTCCACGATCATGTTGTTTTTTGTTGTGCTTGTCGTGTTCGTCATGCTTGTCGCGACGCGGGCCATGGTGACGGTTGTGACGGTGTTCCGTGTGATGGGGTTTGTGTTTAGGGCCGTGATGATGTCCATGGAGATGCACGGGGCCGCATGACGCGAGTCCCAGAACGCTCGAAACGAGCAGTAAAAGAAGTAATTTTTTCATAGTTCTGTCTTTTATGTTTCGTTTGTGACTATTGGCGAAGATAGCATTTTTATTTTTCTTGGTTTTTCTCGCACGAAAATTGTAACTTCACGCCACAAACACCATCTCTATGCACATTAAAAACCGCACCGCCGCTACTATTTACCGCATGCTTTTTGTTGTGATGTGTGCCGTGGCACTCGTCATCGAATTCGGGTTTCTCCGCGGACAATTCAACCTCTACACGCTCAACTACTACACGATTTTGAGCAATCTGGCGTGTCTTGTGTTTTTTGTCGCCTCGTTGCGACGCGACCGACCGCGTGCCGAGGGAGCGATCGTCTACTGCATCGCCATCACGGGGATCATCTACGCCACGCTCCTCGCTCCGGGGGATTTGGCCTCCGGACACTTCTTTACCTTCAAGAACATGGCATTGCACTATGTGGGTCCGCTGATGGTCGTCCTGGATGGCGTACTGTTCAACCCCAAGGGACATATTCGTGCGACGGATCCCCTGCTGTGGTTGCTGATGCCGCTGGGATACTTCGGTTATATCCTGCTTAGGTCGACGTTCGCGGGCAACATAGGCCCCACGGATAGCCCATTCCCCTATGCATTCATCGACCCTGCCGTACAGGGCGGTTGGGGCCCGATGATGCAGGGCGTGGGATGGATCGCCATCGGCATGTTGGCACTCGGATACCTCATCTGGTTCATCGACCGGGGCATGGCGAGGTCATAGATTGAAGTCACAGATCGTATCTGTACACAATCTCCACCTTCTCGGATTTCGCCATATCGTTGGCATTGGTACCCGGCACCCCCTCCGGGATCGCTTCACCGAGGGCCTCGAAATGCGACGTCCAGAAGCACGGCATCGTACCATCCGCTGCACGGAAATTCATCGGACGTGCCTCGAAAATCGTGCCGTTCGCATCGCGATAACTCTCCCACACCAACTCGCTGCAATATATCTTCCCGTTGTGGGGCCGAAACGACACGTCGTACGGTTGCCCGAGGAACGCCTTGCCACGTGCCACGGCCTGTTCACCGATCTGTTTGCGGTCTTCGCGCCGCAACCGTCCCACCGCCACGACGGGTTTACCGTCACGCATCGCCGACGCGGCAATGAACTCCTTCCACGGTGTCATCACGACGCCACTTTCACTTTTCGCTTCGAGCGCATACACGCCTTCCGGTTCGACCACCGCGATGGCTGCATGGGTGTACGACACCTCGTCACCTGCATGTGCCGTAGCCGCATCGACTGCTTGGGTCATCTCGCCGCGTCCCACCTGGAATAGCAGGTCGCCCGTTTGCAGTTGAAATTCGCCATCACGGCATCCCGATAGCCACAGTGCCATAGCCCATAATAGTGTGCATAGTGATCTTTTCATGGTCTCCAATTCATCAGGTTGATATTCGGGTTTGTTTTTTTCCAGTCGGCGAACTCGTTGTACGCACGCACGCCTGCTTCCAACACGGCATAATAGACCTCGATCCCGCGGGGTGGCATATCATTCGGAGCATCCTGTTTGATGCGCAGTATCGCGTCACGTGTCTCGGGCGTCAGTCGTTTCGCGATGGCCTCCGTGACACGTTCCATCACCCCGTCGTACGTCGACCCGCGACGAATATGGATCATATCGAGCTGCCAGATCGTCCCCTCGACACTTTTATATTGCGCATGCCACTCGACACACGCCTCTTCGGTATCGAGGAGGTTGTTGAACCGCACGTGACTGATCGACGGGTTTTGCTGCAACAGGTCCATTGCGGCGATACTTTTTTCGAGCATCGGTTCATCGGTATAGACGTGGAGATCTATATCGAGGTTCTTCATGATCAATCCCGACTTCACGGACCCGATCAGGTTGACCGTCGCCCCGACACGCTTCCATGCCTCCTCGACACCCGAGTCACGTATCACCCGCATCGCCTCCCGCTGCCGGATTTGCGATAGTTTCGACAGGTCGATGCATCTCGCGAGTACTTGCATGTGTCTGAGCTGCACGCCATTCTCGAAGATGGGCTCATCGGGATATTTCTCCGTGAAATAGTTCTCTCTCAGGTGCGAATTGTGGAACCCGTTACGCTCGTAAAACCGGATTTGATCAGGCGCACAATCTTCCGTTCCGGTGCCGAGGATGACCTCGTGATAGCCTTGCGAGGCGGCAATTTCGACTGCTTTTTCGATCATGACGCCCCCGATCCCTTTATCTCGATACGATTCATCGACAGCGATATTCATCAACTCGACGGTATCGTCATCGAGTGGCAACAGACACATCACCCCGACCGGTTCATCCCGTTGAGAGACATATGCCACCCACACTTCCGAATCGAACAGGTATGTATCTATACCTTCCCGAGTTTCATCGGCCTGCAATAGCAGGTTATAGGGGTAATTGTTCTCTATTTTCCGGAAGGTGATCTTCATACCACGAAATACTTCTTCTCTCCGTCGTATACAAATCCATTGGACTTCAACACCCCGCAGGAGAGTAGGTTCTCGGGTTCGGGTTGCACGACGATGCTGGCATTGGGTTGTTGCTCGTAAATCATCTTCATCAGCGTCGCGACGATCGCTTTTCCGTAACCTTTGCCGAGAAAATCATCTTCTCCGATGAGATAATCCATACTGAACATCTCGTTCGGGCGTTCAACCGTGTACCAATCCTCCTTCGCGTCGAAACAGTCATACCACAGGCAAAATCCGATGGGCTGGTCATCGGCGGCAACGATAAAATAGCGAATCCACGAGAATGCCCCGCCGCGCTGACGTACCTCGCTGAGCCAATCCTCCGTATCGTGGAACCACTTCAATATACGCTCCGATCGTAACCACCGCTCGATGATCGGCAGGTCGGTATCTTCTACTTTTCGGAAAGTCAAATTCATACCACAAAGATAGCGAATTTTTACACGCTTCTCCCCGCGCCGGGGTACCGTTACCACTCCAATGGTCAACTGGACCATCAGACTTCTTACGGATGGTACTGGATTGCCGAACCCACCTCCGAGACCCATGGGCAAGAGTTTCGTTTCACTGCCGGCGCTACGTATACGGCGAATACCCCTCTCGTCACCTACGCCTTCCCTCTTCGTTGTATAAAGATCTAATGTAGGGCGGGACAAGGAGTTCAAGCCCCTGCCCGAGGCGGGGGTTGGGGTCAGATCTGACCACAAAGGAATACCCAAAAAAGCGAGGAGGAAAGATCGTTTGCACAACCTTCCCTCCTTCGCCTTTGTGGTGCCCAGGACGAGACACGCAGAATGCAAAGTCCCGCAAATGCCCCCAATGGAAATAATTTTATAATCTATTGTCATATTGTATTATACGATTGATTTTGATTGAATATGCGCGGACGTGAAATCGAATGATTTTTGAAAATGTGGCCATAATGTGGCCACGGCAATTTGTCAGTTTCGGATATTGTCCCTACCTTTGAACCATACGAAAACCACAATCGCTATGGGGAAGACATATTATTCGTTGGCCAAAGAGACCAATGCCGCAGGAGAGGCTCAAATCCACATGAGGATTTACGTTACTCGCGATAGCCGTTTCCGCGTTGGGACGGGTATCTGGGTCGATACGAAACGCTGGGGCAAAAAGAATGAAATCAATATCCCGAACACTCCCGGCGAGGAGCGCGATGAGTTACTGGCGAAAAAGGCCACGCTGAAATCCTTGACGGAGGCCATCGAACGCGAGGTTGCCATGACTCCCGACAAGGAGATCATTACCCGCGAATGGGGAGAGAAGTTTGTTAAGGCGTTCCACAAGCCATCGAAGGTCACGAAAGAGCAGGTAAAAGACTTCTTTGACATCATGGCCGACTATCTGGCGAAACACAAGCTGTCGGAATCACGTACCAAGCACTTCAACGTGCTGGTGCGATGTATAAAACGCTATGAATTATACAAACGGGCGACCGGCAACCGGACGTTTAAGCTGAACATCGGTACGCTGTCATACGAGCAGTTGGAGGACATCGAAGACTTCCTGACCAACGAGCACGAGATTTTCAAGAAGTACCCGGAGATATACGAGGCGGTTCCCTATTCAGTAAAGCAAGCCCCGAAGACCCACCGCTCCCGGAAGACACCGACGGGCGCGCCGAGGGAGCGGGGGCAAAACTACATTTCGGATATGATGACGCGGTTTCGGTCATTCATCATTTGGGCGAACGACAATGGCTACACGACCAACAACCCGTTCAAAGGGTACTCGGTCGGCGAAAGCGTGTACGGCACACCGATTTATATCAGCAACGACGAGAGGAAAAAACTCTACGAGACTGATTTGTCAGCCACTCCGTCGCTGGCGGTTCAACGGGATATTTTCGTTTTTCAATGTCTGATTGGTTGCCGCGTGAGCGATCTGATGAAGTTCACTTGGAAGAACGTTATCAACGGTGCTATCGAGTATATCCCGAAAAAAACTAAAGAGGACAGGGTGCAGACGGTGCGGGTTCCGTTGAGCGAGACGGCAAAGGAAATCATGGAGCGTTATCGCGACCCGGAGCGCGAAAGCCTGCTGCCCTTCATTTCGTCGCAGAAGTATAATGACAATATAAAGGAGGCATTCGAGCGCGCGGGACTCGACAGGATGGTAACGGTCATCGACCAGCGCACCCGGCAGGAAGTGCAGAAACCCATTTACGAGGTGGCGTCGTCGCATATGGCTCGCCGCAGTTTCATCGGGAATATCTACAAACAGGTGAAAGACCCGAACCTCGTCGGTGCGCTCTCCGGCCACAAAGAAGGCTCCAAAGCCTTCGCCCGCTATCGCGACATCGACGAGGAAATGAAGAAGGAACTTATTAGTTTTTTGGATTAGAATTATGTTTTGTTTCTATTAAGCACTATATTTGTCGAAAAATAGAAACTAAATGGACTTTTTGAGTTTCAGGAAGGAGTTTTTTGAAATGGGATGCTTCAATACGCATCAGGTCGATGCACGGTATCCGGGATTTCAAAGTAATAATCTGACGCGCTGGACGAAGCAACGGCTGCTCGTTAAGCTCCGGCAGGGCTTTTATGCTTTCCCAGAGTATTTGAACAGCCGCGATTTCGGTTTGTATGTCTCCAACCGGATTTACAAGCCGTCGTATATCAGCCTCCACACCGCGTTGGCATTTTACGGGATTATACCCGAGGCGGTGGTGCAGATAACGGCTGTTTCGTCGCTCAAGACGGAGGAGTTTGTGAACGATTTCGGGACGTACAGCTACAAGAAAATGCGCGAGGATTTGATTTTCGGCTATGAGTTGATGAAGTTCGGCGAGAGGACGATCCAGTTTGCCATGCCCGAAAAGGCTCTGCTCGACCTGCTCTATCTCTACCCGTTTTACAACACGCCCGACGAAATGAAGGGGTTGCGGTTGGACGAAGATTATATGCAGGATGAGTTGAATCGCGAGCGGCTGGCAGAATATGCCGTACGGTTCGACAACAAGGCGCTCGACAGGCGCGTAAAACTAATGATGACAGCATACGGACTATGATACAGCTCGACCAGATAAAAGGGTACTTCCCTGCGGAGTTGCAGGCGGGCGCCATTTACGACAAGTATATGCTCAAGGAGTATATACAGTTGATGATTCTTGATTTTCTCTCGACATCGCCGTGGATCGAAAAAGTTGTGTTTATCGGCGGCACGAATCTGCGTCTCGTGAAAGGCATCGACCGTTTTTCGGAAGATTTGGATTTCGACTGCAAGAATTTCTCCGAGGAAGATTTTATGCGGATGACCGACGATGTTCTGCGATTTCTGCAGCGTTCCGGCTTTAAGGCCGAGACCCGCGACAAGGACAATCCGCGCCTGACGGCTTTTCGGCGCAACCTATATTTCCCGGAATTTTTGTTCGAGTTAGGGCTGTCGGGACACAAGGCCGAGCGGTTTTTGATTAAGGTAGAGGCGCAGGATCAGGGCTATTCATACACGTCTGTTATGGCGAACATTCGTCGCGCCGGATTCTTTTTTCCGTTCCCCGTGCCGCCGGACAGCGTGTTGTGCGCAATGAAGTTGTCGGCATTGCTCAATCGCCAGAAGGGTCGAGATTTTTATGATGCTGTTTTCCTGCTCGGTCAGACCGAACCGGATTACGGTTATCTGGCCGCAAAATGGGGCATCCACGACAAGGCAGAGCTTATAGCAGCATTGATGCAGATTGTGGATAAAACCAATCTCGAAACCAAGTCGAAAGACTTCGAGCATCTGTTGTTCAACAAAACCAATCTCCGCAAAGTGCTGATGTTTCGGGAGTTTGTCGAAGGGCTGTGATTGTTTTATCAATAAAACAAAAACGCATTATCTTTGTTTTGTGGACAAAATAGAAATGTAAGGTTATGAATTACAGAAAGCTGAATAGCCACATAATTTTGTTGGGGATTGTGATCGTTGTCGGGTTGTTCGCGGCGATTGTGGTGCGGATGGCGATGCTGGAGCGGGGAGCCGATGCCGGAACCGCCGATCTGATCTTCGTGCTTATCCTCGGAGCAAGCGCGGTGCTGTACCTTATAATAATCACCACGCTGTCGAACTCCATCATTCCGTGGATAATGCGGCGGCTCCCGGCTCCGAAAAAGACGGCGAAACAGGAACATCCCGATGAATTGCCTGACAATCCGAAACTTAGCGGCAAAACGGAATCCTTTTGCCGTTACTCCGACGAGATTTTGGGCGACTATGTGGCCGAAGACGATTTGGTACGTTTGCATACCTATATCGCTCAATACGCCCGTGGCAATATGGGCGACATTCCGCAGAAAATCAACACTGTCGGGTTGAAAAAATTCGAGTTATATCACTACGGTTGGAATATTTGGAATCATTTCCGAGTTGTTCAACAGCCTGAGACGGCGCAATGGCTGATAAACGTGTTCGCGTCTATGGAGGGCTCCGACCCTAATGTCGTTTACAAAAAGTTCACTCACAACGAGAAATATACTTACAAGATAGAGCAGAAACATAAAATAGTATAGACCATTATCGGATGGCTCAACGGGGATTTGCATTTCTGCAAATCCCCGTTTGTTTTATATACGCCTGATTACCAACGGTATCGCAAGGTGATTTTTAGTCCCCGAAGAATAACTTTTTCCCGCCTATTTCACCTTTAACCTTTGTGCCGGTTTCCAAACGGAACCGCCCGTAAGGGCTTGTTGAACCCTAAAATCTACGATCATGAATTATCGAGATTTATTGGAGTCCGGTGCGAACGTCAGTGTTACGGTCAAACTGGACGATCTTAAAGCAATTTTCAAAGAGGTGGCCGGGAACCTCAAACCCGCCCGACAGGAGCCGCCAGCCGAGGAGTTTCTATCCCGTCGCGAGGTGTTGTCGCGCCTGGGCATCGACTCCTCGACGCTGTGGAGTTGGGAGAAGACGGGGTACATCCGTTCTTTCCCGTTCGGCGGGCGCAAGCGGTACAAACTTTCGGATGTCGAGGCGATCCGAACGGGCAGGAAAGGAGGGCGCAATGGATAAGGGAAAATATATCCGCATCGGCACCCAGCTCTACAAGGTGGTTCGGCGGCCACTGATAAGCGGCGATTTCATCGAGGAAAAAGTACCGTGGAGCTACGAGACGCTGCGGCAGGATTACGGCAAAAACAACCTGCCGGAGGTCGAGAAGTACGATGGGTTCTGCATCATTCCCGACCATGTTACCTATCGGCAGACCCACGGCACTTACTTGAATCAGTACGAGCCGATACCATGCGCGCCTGCGCCGGGCGACTTTCCGCGCATACGGGCGTTCCTGTCGCACATCTTCGGCGAGCAAATCGAATTGGGGCTGGATTATCTGCAAATCCTCTATCTGCGCCCGACGCAGATGTTACCCATTCTACTGTTGCTACTGTTGGTTTCCAACGAGCGGCAGACGGGCAAAACCACCTTCCTGCGTTTTCTCAAAATGATCTTCGGCAAGAACGCCACGTTCAACACAAATGAGGATTTTCGCAGTCAATTCAATGCCGACTGGGCGAATCGGCTGTTGGTGCTGGTCGATGAGTTGTTGCTGAACAAGATCGAGGACACCGAGAAAATCAAAAATCTTTCGACTGCCGGAGACTACAAAATCGAGGCGAAGGGTAAAGACAGGCGCGAGATCGAGTTTTTCGCCAAGTTTGTGCTATGTTCCAACAACGAGAAGAATCCCATCATCATCCCACAAGAGGAGGTGCGGTTTTGGGTGCGCAAGGTCGAGCCGGTCGAGACCGACAATGTGCATCTGCTCCGGCAGATGGAGCGGGAAGTGCCCCACCTGTTGCACTTTCTCGCTGGGCGGCAGTTATCCACCCGGCAGGAGTCGCGGATGTGGTTTGCTCCTGCGACACTCGAAACCCCCGCACTCCGCAAAATCAAGAAGTACAATACCAACAAGGTGGAGATCGAGATCGCATCATATTGCTCCGAGGTGATGGAGAAACTGGAGCGCAATACGGTTTCGTGCTGTCCGAAAGACTTGCTCGACGTGGTGCGCGACGCCGGATTGCGGGCAGATCTGATGCAGATCCGTGGCATCCTGCGCGACAGTTGGGGCTTGCGGTCTGACAGGAACAGCGACTACATCTTTTACCACATCGGCACGGAGGGCGACCCCGTTCCGGCGAAACGACGGGGACGCTATTTCGAGGTCAGCCGCGAGCTGGTGGACAAACTGCTGTTGTAATGTTGTTTTTTAGCTGTTTTGAGGATTAAATCACTCAATATCAGTAGAAACAACAACACAACAATCACACAACAACTCCGCAACAAAATAAAAATTGTTTGGAACAACAGCAGAAACCGTTGTTGTGTATTTGTTGGCTCTGTAATTTTTTATTTCACAGGGCTTTAACTACGCCTCACAACAAAACAACAAAAATTTTACGATTATGACACTACAAAATATAAAGAGGCTCAGCATCCGGGAATATCTTGGAGCCAGAGGCATAAAACCGCAATCGGAACGC
>QMCD01001098.1_pt1 | contig 25941 bp, 31 predicted proteins | sample 1821841 | NCBI WGS metagenome assembly QMCD01 (sample SAMN01991225, study PRJNA193472) | Termite gut metagenome, whole genome shotgun sequencing project. | isolation source: worker | host: Macrotermes natalensis | reverse complement strand
CTCTACCAAGCGCATCATCTAAGTTATCTTTATCAACCGATTCAGGAGTGATTCTTGATTTCCTATACCTTACCTTATCTGTCGGTATAGTTAAGGCGAAACTTCAATGGTTTGGCGCTTTTTAACTTATTTTGTTACAAAACTAAACATTCAGGATAAAACCGCTTTTATCAGCGTTTTGCAGCCTGTCACCTTCAATTTTTGCACGAAGGTTTTTAATGTATTTGTAAATGTAATCACGCGGAAGCTCCAACAAGTCCGCAATGTCTTTTGCATAAACAACTTTGCCGTTATTTTCAAGCAGAAAATCAAACACTTTTTGCTCACGGTCGGTCAGCGCTTTGTTGAACGCAAACTTACCTTTCAAGTCGCCGACATTTGCCGGTTTTTGAAGTGCAGGTTCGGCCTTTTTAGCAGGTTCGGGTTTTACAGCCGCAATCGGTGCGATACGTTTTTCCACAGCCATTGCGCGTTTTGCGATAGACTCCAACCGCTGCGCAGCAGGCGAATCATACATTACAACATCTGCCATATCTTTCGTAGGTTTTGTTTCCTCAACTTTTTTCCCCAATCTGGCCGCAAATTCTTCCAGCGTAATCTTCTCCAACGAACTTCTCCATTGTTTAACCTCTTCTTTGCTCAGATATTCAGACATTAAAAATTCTCCTCCATGACTACATGCCATATTCTAACATCAACCGCGCACGAAAAGTCAATATGTTACAAAATAATTTACAACGTAAATTTTTATTTCATTTCAAACGCGTCAACCTGAGCGTACGCTGTCGGCAAAATGAACGTCACAGCACCGCCTGCGGCCTTTTTGTCACCTTGCATGTGGTGCTGCATCTTATCTTGCGGCAGCGCCGGAATTGTTGGGAAATTGAATTTGTCCATCAAATCGTTTGCATACTGCGCATAAGATGCGCTGACCAAATTCTTTTCAAGCGCCAGTGAAAACGCATACCGCATCCCCGCAACAACAGCCTCACCGTGGGTGTATTTGTAATTGGTCTGTTTTTCAACGGCATGCCCGTACGTGTGCCCGAAGTTCAAAATCCGCCGCAGCCCGCTCTCTTTCTCGTCTTGCTCCACAACCGCGCTTTTTAAACTTATGCAAATTTTTATTATCCGCTTTAAAATTTCCTCATCACGCGCGTTAATTTTATCGGCATTTTCCCACAAAAAGCCCATAAAATCACCTTCCGCATCAATATTTTTTTCAATGAACGCGTATTTTACAACCTCGGCCAGCCCGGTTTTGTACTGGCGCTCATCAAGTGTTCTTAAAAAATTCAAATCTATCAAAACAGTCTTTGGCTGGTGAAACGCACCGACAAGGTTTTTGCCAAAGCGTGTGTTAATAGCTGTTTTGCCGCCAACGGAGCTGTCAACCATCGCCAGCAGCGTTGTTGGCACCTGAACCACATCAATCCCGCGCATATACGTTGCCGCCGCAAAACCCGCAATGTCGCCCGCAACCCCGCCTCCAATCGCCACAATCACATCCTTACGGCTCAATTTGGCAGCCGATGCCGCATCAAGAACTTTCTCCAATGTCTTGAAATTTTTTTCCTTTTCACCGTCTTTGAGTACAAACTTATGCTCAAAGCGCGGTTGATAGAGCTTGTCCACCTTTTGCGACACCACAACGAGCGGTTTTTGCCCGCGCGTGTGTTCTGCAATCTCGCACCAAATATTGTCCAACCCGATTTTAATCATCATCCACCTCCGCAATCAAATGCGCCCGCTCGTAGTTTGCCGCGCGTGCCGCGTAAAGCCCGTCCAAATCCGTCAGCGGCCGGTGTGATTTTTGGGCAACACGCGATTTTAAAACATCCAGCGGCGTTTTGAGGTAAATTACAAAGGCATTTTCCAGGAGCATTTTCCTTACCCTCTCATCTTGAAACCCGCCGCCGCCAAGTGCAATCACAAGATTTTTCGCCTGCATAACACGTTTGACCACATCGCTTTCAAGCTTGCGAAAATACTCCTCACCGTACTGTTCAAAAATTTGCGCAATCATTTTGCCGCCTTTTTCAATCTCCTCGTCAATATCAACAAATTCCCGTCCCAATTTTTTTGCCAACTCGCGCCCCACGGTCGTTTTGCCTGACGCGGGCATCCCGGTCAAAACTATATTAGCCATCAGCCTCTGACTCCTGCATAGTTTTTCTTAACCTCGTTAAGGCTGTCTCCGCCGAATTTCAACAACATCTCGTCGGCCAAAACGCAGGCTACACGCGCTTGTGCGACAACCGAGCACGCCTCAACCGCGCAGGTGTCGGAACGTTCCACAAATGCTTGCACCGGCTGTCCCGTTTTAGAATCCACCGTGTTCAAGGGTTTGCGCATCGTCGGAATCGGTTTCATAACACCTTTCACAACCAGCGGCTCGCCGTTAGTCATCCCGCCTTCAACGCCGCCTGCGTTGTTGGTTTTTCTGACGCCGCCCGCAAAAATCTCGTCGTGATATTCGCTGCCGTACATCCCGAGCGGGTTTGTGCCGATTTCAACAACCTTAACCGCGGGGATGCTCATCACCGCCTGCGCCAGCCGGCCGTCAATGGCTCTATCGGCGTGGACATAAGACCCCAGCCCCACCGGCAGCCCGGTATAGACCACCTCAAACTTGCCGCCGAGCGTGTCACCGGCTTCTTTTGCGGCATCAATCCGCTCTGTATCAATATCGGCGCTTACGCTGCCTGTTATGCCAAACTCTTTTAAAAACAGCTGTGCAACCGCGCCCACAGCGACTTCAATTGCTGTTTTACGGGCGCTTGCGCGCTCCAAAACATTTCTCAGGTCTTCGTGCCCGTACTTTACGCTACCCGCAAAATCCGCGTGCCCAGGCCGATATGCCGTGAACGGTGTCCCCTCGTTATCACGGTTCTTGTTCCCGATAACAATCGCAATCGGTGCTCCGGTAGTTTTGCCGCCTGCAACACCAGATGTTATTTTGACCGTATCGTTTTCAAGTTTCATCCTGCCGCCGCGGCCATACCCCTGCTGGCGCCGCGCCAGTTCACCGTTTATAAAATCCAAATCCAGCTCAAGCCCTGCGACCATCCCTTCAATAATCGCCGTCAGGCACTCCCCGTGGCTTTCACCGGCTGTTAAAACCCTCAACTTTTCCATAATTTACCCTACTAATTATCAGCGTATTTCAAAAATATTTGCTGTTTTGTCTGCATCAATTCTTCCACAATCAACCACTTGCCTTTGGCATCTTTTTGCCAAACCTGGTATGTTTTCAGCCTGTCAGGATCTGTGCCCGGCTGCCTTAACGCGCTCACCTTGTAGCCGTTAGCCACAGGCGTCACCTTCACGTCAGTGTATGTGTTTTTGTAACCTTTTATCTTCGCGGCAGCAGAGCTCAAATGCATCTGCCTGATATAAGTCTGCGTATCGGTCGTAGCATTCGCCGTTGAGCCGTCCGGTTTTATCACCTGACGGATAATTTTTGCGGTCGGTGAGTACATCTGTTCTACCGCGTCAGAATAATTGTTTGCGGCCTGAACATATTTATTAAATTGCGCCAGCGCGTCCTTTGCGTCATCCGCGAACACCGGCAGCGCCATAAAAGCCATTAATATCAACAGGATTTTCTTCATAATTATCTCCTTCGTTACCGATTGTATCATAATTTCACGGATTTGTCATTATACTATATAATGGTTTTTATGAGCATGCAGTTACTGTCCGAATATTTGGAATACTTGGAGGTGGAAAAGGGCCTGTCCGAAAACACGATTGATGCTTACCGGCGGGATTTGACCGCATTCATTGAGCGCTGCGATATCAGGAGTGCAAAACGCACCGATATAAACTCTTTTATCCGCCACTTACGCGAAACCGGCCGTGCACCGTCTAGCGTCACACGAAAAATCGCGTCCCTGCGCGGGTTCTTCAACTGGTTGTGTGCAAACGAGTATTGCAAAACCAACCCCGCACTCACGCTTGAACAGCCAAAGCTTCCCAAGCGGCTCCCAAAAGTTATGACGCGTCAAGAGATAGACACCATTTTAAACCAGGACACCGACGCCTATCACCGCGTGATTTTGGAGCTGCTTTACGGCTGCGGTTTGCGTGTGTCGGAGCTGGTCAACCTGAAAACCAACAACATAAATCTTGCCGGCCGTTACCTGCGCTGCACCGGAAAAGGCTCAAAAGAGCGCATTGTGCCGCTCGGCTCAAAAGCGCTCGCCGCCCTAAACGATTACATGTCCACCGCAAACGGCACCTTGCTTATCAACGCAACCCGGCAGGAAATCTACACCTTTATCCGCGCGCAGGGCGAAAAAATCAACAAACATATATCCCCGCACACGCTGCGCCACAGTTTTGCAACCCACCTGCTTGAAAACGGTGCCGACCTTCGCGTTGTCCAAGAACTGCTCGGCCACAGCGATGTGTCAACCACCCAGCTTTACACGCACATCAGCAAAAAACGGCTCAAAGAAGTCTATTTTAAGGTGAACTCATGACCGTATTTGTAACAGGTACCGGAAAAAATCCTCAAAAAACTCTTGTGACAACAGGGCTCGCGCTCACCACGCAAAGTCTTGGCTACCAAACGGCCTTCTACAAGCCGGTTTGCACCGGCGCAGCCGGCACACCGAAAGAAATCGCGCTTGTGAACAAATTTGACCCGCACATCCAAACCCGTGCCGGATACGCGTTCACCGAGGACCGCGACCCGTTTATGGCCGCCTTTGCCCAAAACGAAACCATCAACCCGCTCGAACTTTTAAACGATTACAAAAAAATCACCGCGGAAAATGAGCTTGTTTTTGTTGACGGCAATGACGGCCCGGCCACCCCCGTCGCGGAAAATTTTACCGAAGAAACGATGATAAAATGGTTCAATATCCCCGTTATTTTTGTTGTCCAAGCAGCAGACGCCGCAGCCGCAACCGATGTAATCAACGAGTCGCTCCGCCGCGAGGTAAAGACGCGCGGAATCATCTTGACGGGCTACGCGGAGCAATATAAATTCCTGCCCCAAACGCTTGAAAAAAACACTGCCCTGCCGGTTTTGGGTGTGCTGAACACGCTGCCAAACAACATCCGCGCCGCAGACCTTATCGCTGAAATAATTACGCGCGTCAACCTTGAAACCGCGCTAAATATGAAGATTGCCAAGTTGTGATTTCATTTTCACCGCCGGATGATAACCGGGTAAAATTTCCAAACAATCTGACAGCGCTTTTGATGCGGCGTCTTTATTGCCCAGCGCCATTTCCGTCTGCGCGATAATAAAATGCAGCTCCGGATCGTTGTAGAGCCGTTGTCTTGCACGCTCAATAAAAAACCGCGCCGGATCATAAAACTTGTTGGCCGACATAACGCGGGCCAAAAACTTGTAACTTTCCGGGTTCACCGTGAAGAAAAAATCCGCATAGCCTAAAATCTTTTCCACATATTCACCCTTTTTGTTGTCTATCAAAAACTGTAAATCAATCTCCAAAAAATTCCGCACCTGAAAATATGTCGGATTTTTATCACACCCGCCTTGCAACAGCTGCGTCAAAAACAGGCCCCATTTTGCTCTTGGCCCGTATTGCGCAACTGATTTAAACCTTCTTGCCGCGGCTTTCAAGTCATCTTTTATCAAATCCTTATACGCACGTTCTAAAACATTCATATCATTTGTTCGCAGCACCAAAATTTCCGAAATCCGGCATCATTGACTGCATCATTATCGCTTGAATCACCTGCGGGTCAATATTTTTTCCGTTCTGCTCCGATTGCATCATCATCATCGGAATCAAACTCATCGCAGCGTTGAAATTATTGTTGCCGTTATTGTTCCCGCCGCCCGTGAACATCTGCATCTGCTGCATTTGCTGCATCTGTTCCATCATCTGCGGGTCTTGCATGTAATTTGGCGCCATATTCACCGTAATACTCACACCCGAGTCCTTCAAAGTCTTAATCGCGTGCAAAATCTCCTCATCAGATGCCATCGCCAACCGGTCATCTCTGAAATTTTCGTTTATGAATTTGTCGGAATTCATACGTTTTTTAATGATTTCAAGTTCCTGGTTTTGTCTTTCACGATTAAGTTCCGTCAACCCGGAACTGTCCGAGGATCGGATAAACCTTGTTATTTTTTGCTCATCCTCTGTTTCAACGCAGCTTGACGCACCTAGAATACACTGCTTGGCCTCCTGCGCGTACCCGACAAATATTGAATTATTACTCAATGTTGCCGCTCTGTCCAAATATTCCATCGCGCTGTCTTTGTCATCAACCTTGGCAAACGCCAACCCCACATAATAGTTCGCAACCGGATGCTTGGGGTCCTTTATCAAAACTGATAACCCCTGCTGTAAGCATTCGGTGAAATTTCCGGCTTTATATTTGTATATCGCCTGTTCCACACTCGCCTTGGGATAAAACAGTGTCTTTGTGTCAACTTTTGGATTAATTTTTACATCAGTTTTGACCTCGGTTTTTTCGGCGCAAATCGCCGCAGGCACCAAAAGTAAAATAAATATCGCTAACAAACTAATCTTCTTCATAATTTAATTATATAATATCTGACAAAATTTAAACTGGTTCAAACAAATGATTTTCGCTTTTTATAAAGCACAATAAAAAACACAATAATCACCAGCGTCACCGCGATAATCACCCATTCAATATACTGCTTTATTGTCTGACCAAAAAGCATCAAAACCACACTCACAAGGAAAAACCTGCCGCCGCGTCCCAGAAAACTCATTAAAGTGAACGCCCCGACATTCATCCTCAAAATCCCGCTCGCGATAGTAAAAACCTTGTACGGAATCGGAGTGAATGCGGAGAAAAACACCGCCGCGCAGCCGTATTTGTTGTATAGGCACTCAACTTTTTCAAGCTGGTCATGGTGTTTGCGGAAAATGAAATTAAACGCCGGACGCCCGCCCCAATAACCTATCGCATACCCCACAAGCGCGCCCGCAACAGAACCTATCGTACACACAAGCGCATAGAACAGGGCCTTCTCCAGTTTTAGCAAATCCATCGTGATTAACAAAAAATCCGGCGGCGGTACCAAAAAAAAGCTTTCAATAAACGCGTTCAACGCAAGCCCCGGTACCCCCAGCGCCTGAAAAAAGTCGTTCATCTTTACAAAAATGTCATGCACAATTTTCATGATACAATAAACATATGGTTCGTGATATTAGTAAAGCGTTCGCAATGAATATGTTCTACAAGCGCACCGATATGGGCTGGACGCAAGAGGACATCGCAAAAGCTGTCGGGCTCTCGGCCTCAACCATCAGCTCCTACGAAAACAGCAAGGTCTGCCCTGATCTTATCACCGCAGAAAAAATTGCCGTCGCGCTCGGACTGCATCTGGCGGATATGTTGAAATAATTAAAAGAATTTTGACGGTGGAATATTTAGGAAATGTGCCAGCCTTAAAAGCATTTTTAAGCTGACATCTTCTTTTCTGTTTTCAATCCTGTTAATAAACTCCCTTGAACAGTCAACTTTTTCCGCCAAATATTCTTGTGAAATTTTCCGGGCTTCACGCGCGGATTTAATTTTTTTGCTTATTTTTGTCATGCAATCTATTTCAAATTTTTTATAATCCTCTTGCATAATTTTAATCTTATAGTTATAATAATAATTAATCAGTGAAGTTATACATCACTCATGGGAGGAATAATATGAAACAGAACAAAACAGGTTTTACACTTGCAGAGGTACTTATAACGTTGGGTATTCTCGGCGTTGTCGCGGCGCTGACGATGCCAAGCCTTGTTACAAATCACCAGAAAAAAGTTACCGTAACGCGGCTGCAAAGGTTTTATTCAAGCATGAACCAGGCGATAACCTTGTCTGCCGGCCACATGGGGATTGTTGACCTTTCCGGGTTTCCGTTTGCGCAGGCAGATACATCCGAAAGCATAGAATCTTGGTTTAAAGAATATTTGCAGCCGTATTTGAATACTTTGGATATTTCAGCTTCCGCCGTGTATTTTCCGGACGGCAGCGTTGTGGAGTTGGTTTATTACGGCCACGATTTCAATTATTATATTGACGCCAAAAAATATCAGAATAATACGGCAGTCAACGGTAAAGACAGATTTCAATTTGCGTTCTACCCGGATAATTCGGGATATGAAACGCAGGAGTTCCAGGATATGTTGGACCAATTGGGACGAGACCCGTTGCCGGAGATATTTGCGCGTATGCGCAATAACGGGATGGTACCATATATTGGTTCGACTTGGGACGGCACAAGAGAGCATCTGCCGCAGGTGGGTGGGCACGCCTACCTGATACAAGAAAACGGCTGGGAAATCCCCGATGACTACCCGATTAAGTTTTAAATAAAAAAGATTGCGCATCAAGTGCGCGGCGAACTAAGCGGGCATTAAATATCAACCAACCACCCTATCATCGCTTTTTCTTCGCCAAAATCCAGCTCCAAATATTTTGTCGCCTCGTTGTTGAGCAAAAATTTCCGGCTTAAATTGAACGAAACAGGCTCTTGTTCAATCCCTGTCGCAGCCCATCTGTCACCGCACAAAATATTTTTTTCCGGGTCAAAAACGTTTGAGTAATTCAGCCCCTCGTGGATGCAGCTTGGCACGCGCAGCTTTCCGTTCGCATCGTAAAACGCCAGCCCGTGCGTGCGGCAAATCAACCCCCTGAAATCATACACGCTGCACTTGTCATCAACCAAAAACGGGCACTCGTGCATAAAACTTTCTTCCTTGTTTGCGGTGGCATACCGCTCTTTTAGCTCATTGATTTTCGCCAAAACTTTCAGCTTTGTTTCTGTCGGCAGCTGGTGAAACCCGAGCATTAAATACTGCATCTCAACCTGCGTAAACGGATACTCCCCGGTTTTGCAACAAGCGGAACAACCCTCCTTGCAAAAAATATACGGTTTTTGGTTCTCAAAAAAACCGTCAATCTTTTTTTGGATGGTATACAAATATTCCACGTATTTGGTTAACATGCAAAATTGCCCCTTTCTTTTGCCTCTTTACCCCTAATCATCCTCTTCTTCGCCTTTTTTATTTTTAAATTTTAACACAAAAACATCCCCTTTTTCCAGCTCCAAATCTTCGCCCTTGTTGGCATACGACAACGGGGTACTTTCATAGAGCGCTTGTGCACCTGATTTTAGGCGGTTGCCTTCCTCGTTTTTTGCAACACCTTCTATCGTTGCCGCAGCATACGAAAACCCGCTAAAAATCAACTGGTTTGCCGCGCTCAATGCAGCAGATTTGGCTAACTTGCTCTTGTCAAGCGCTTTTCCATATTTTGCATAATATTGTTTTTTGATATAAATTTTCTTGCCGTCACAATCTATGTAATACTGCGGGACGAACGAAAACCCGGCATCGCGTTTCAAACGTTTCGGGTCACGGATGTCAAAAACAAGCCCCGTCATTGCCATTCCGCATGGTGCAACCAATTCTTCGTCAACATAAAAATCCTCTAACAGCCCGACCGTTAAAGTTTTTGACGGTTCAAGCGTTGAAAAGCTCTGCAATGCCTGCACTTCAACCTTCTGTGCAAAAACCGGTGCACCAATCAATACAATTAGTAACAATAATAATTTTTTCATTTTAATACTCCTTTTAAGTAGTGTCCCGTAAAAGATTGTTCGCATTTTGCGATTTGCTGCGGCGTGCCTTGCGCGATGATTTGACCGCCTTTATCGCCGCCTTCTGGCCCAAGGTCAATGATATTGTCCGCAACCTTAATCAAATCAAGATTGTGCTCAATAACCAAGATCGTATTGCCTTGGTCCGCTAGGGTTTGCAGGATTTTGATAAGTTTGTCCAAATCCGCCCAGTGCAGCCCGACCGACGGTTCATCAAGCAGGTAAAGCGTTTTACCCGTCGCGCGCTTATTGAGTTCCGACGCGAGCTTAATCCGCTGCGCCTCGCCGCCAGAGAGCGTTGTCGCGCTCTGCCCGAGTTTGATATACTCCAACCCCACATCGTTGAGCGTTTGCAGCTTGTTTTTTATCGCCGGAATCGCATCAAAAAACTCCAACGCCTCTTTAACGCTCATATCAAGCACATCGGAGATATTTTTGCCCTTGTATTTGACCTCCAAAGTCTCACGGTTGTAACGTTTGCCCTTGCACACGTCGCATTTGACGTAAACATCCGATAAAAAGTTCATCTCAATCTTGATAAGCCCGTCCCCTTTGCAAGCTTCGCACCGTCCGCCTTTCACGTTGAAGCTGAAGCGCCCCGGCTTGTAACCGCGCACTTTTGCCTCGTTTGTTTTGGCGTACAAATCGCGGATATGCGTGAAAACATCCGTATAAGTCGCCGGGTTTGACCGCGGCGTGCGCCCAATCGGCGCCTGGTCAATATCAATAATTTTATCAATATTTTCAAACCCTGAAATCTGCTCCACACCCTGCGGTTTGGGCTTGTTGCCGCGAAGTTTGTGTACGGCATATTCATAAATCAAATCCTGCATCAAAGTGGATTTGCCAGAGCCCGAAACACCCGTCAGCACGTTGATTTTTCCAAGCGGGATGTCTAAATCAATATTTTTAAGGTTGTTCAGATGCGCGTTCTTTATCCGCAAATATTCGCCGTTGCCCTCTCTGATGCCCGCGGGCGCCGGAATAGATTTTGCGCCTGAAAGATACTTGCCCGTGATTGAGCGCGGGTTGGCGATAATATCTTCCAGCTTGCCCTGCGCAACGATTTCACCGCCATTTACGCCCGCCTTTGGCCCGATATCAACGATGTGGTCGGCCTGACGGATGGTTTCCTCGTCGTGTTCAACGACTATGAGAGTGTTGCCGAGGTTTCGCAACTTGATTAGCGTGTCAATCAACCGCGCGTTATCGCGCTGGTGCAGCCCGATTGACGGCTCGTCCAAAACATACAGCACACCTGACAGTCCGCTGCCGATTTGCGTCGCAAGCCTTATCCGCTGCGCCTCACCGCCGGAAAGTGTTCCTGCCATCCGCCCGAGATTCAAATAACTTAGCCCCACATCTTTCAAAAACTTTAACCGCGCACGGATTTCGTCCAGAATCTGTTTTGCGATTTGGAGTTTGTACTCGCCCAATTCCAGATACAAATCCTGCACAAAATCGTAGGCCTTGTCAATCGACATCAGCGTGAACTCATATATATTAACATCCTTAATCCGCACGGCAAGCGGGAACGGCTTCAACCGCGCGCCGCCGCAGGCCTCGCAGGGTTTGACAATCATATATTTTTCAATTTCTTCACGCCAGTAGTCGCCGTCCGCCTGCTCGTATTTTTCCGTCAAGTAATTTATCACCCCGACAAACTTCATCAACCGCATCCCGTAACGCTTTGACAAAAACCCGCGCATCCGCATCCTGATTAAATCCGGCGCGCCGTAGAAAATTATTTGTTTATGTTCATCAGGCAGCTTGTCAAACGGCGTGTCAAGATTTATCCCGAAATTCTCGCTGACGGCCTTCAACATATCCGTGTAATACGACGTGGACGACTTGCTCCACGGGTAAATAGCGCCCTCGTTGATGGATTTTGCACCGTCCGGCACGACAAGCGCGGGCGACACCTGATAATCCACCCCAATCCCGTGGCATTTTTCACACGCACCATACGGCGCGTTGAACGAGAAAATCCGCGGTGCAAGCTCCTCAAAACTCAGACCGCACTTGGCGCACGACAATTTTTCGCTGAAAATAATTTCTTTGTCACCGGTGTCAATAACCGCCAAACCGTCGGCCTTTTGCAGCGCAATCTGGACACTGTCTGCGATACGGCTCTGCGCCTCATCTTTCACCACAATCCTGTCCACAATCGCGTGGATTGTGTGTTTTACGGTCTTGGCCAGCGTAATTTCGTCCTCATCAAGGTTATAAACCTTGCCGTCAACGCGCACACGCACAAAACCCTCTTGCCGCAGTTCTTCAAACAGGGATTGGAATTCGCCCTTTTTACCCTGCACAATCGGCGCCAGAATCTGGATTTTTGTGCCCTCGCCAAGTTTTAAAATACTGTTGACGATTTCATCAATTGTCTGCGGGTTAACAAGATCACCGCACTGCGGACAAAACGGCGTCCCCGCGCGCGCGTACAAAAGCCGCAGGTAATCGTAAATCTCTGTCACAGTACCAACCGTCGAGCGCGGGTTGTTATGGGTAGATTTTTGGTCAATAGAAATCGCAGGCGACAACCCGTCAATATATTCCACATCGGGCTTGTCCATCTGGCCCAAAAACTGCCGCGCGTAAGTTGAAAGGCTCTCCACATAACGCCTTTGACCTTCGGCAAAAATCGTGTCAAACGCCAGCGAGCTTTTACCCGAGCCCGAGACACCCGTAAAAACAATCAGCTCGTTTTTGGGTAAATCCAGCGAAACATCTTTTAAATTATGCTCCTTCGCGCCTTTTATCGTAATCAAGTCTTGCATATTAAAATTATACCACGTATAATTGTTTCATGGAAAAATTATTCGTAATCTCGGGCCCCTCAGGTGTGGGCAAAGGCACTGTCATCAAGCGGTTTTTGGAACAAAATCCGCAGTTTGCGCTTTCAGTTTCGTGCACAACGCGCCCGCCGCGCCCAAATGAAATCCCTGGCGTTAACTACTTTTTCCTGACACGCAGCGAGTTTGAAACCGCAGCAGCAGCCGGTGAGTTCCTTGAATGGGCAGAGTTTGCCGGCAACCTTTACGGCACGCGACGCGAAAACATCCGCGGCGGTAAAATAATTCTTGAAATCGACACCCAAGGCGCCTTGCAGGTCAAGGAAAAGCTCGGCGAAAATGCAACGCTTATTTTTATCGCACCGCCGTCGTTTGAAGACCTTGAAAAACGCCTGCGCGGACGCGGCACCGAGGACGAAGAAACCGTCCAAAAGCGCCTCAACATCGTAAAAAATGAACTTGAACTGTCCAAACAATTCGACCACCGAATCATAAACGACGACATAGACGACGCCGCCCGGAATTTGGAGGCGCTGATATGCTAAAAAGTAAAACCGTCCTAATCGGCATCACAGGCGGCATTGCGGCCTATAAAATCTGCGAGCTTATCCGTATGTTCAAGCGCACCGGCGTAAATGTCAAAGTGATTTGCACCCCGAACGCGCTGGAATTTGTCACCAAGCTCACATTGCAAAACCTTTCAGGCAACGAGGTTGCAGTAGAGCAGTTTGATACCGGAAATTTCACCCCCGGACACATAGCGCTCGCCGACGAGGCCGATGTTATGGTTATCGCACCGTGCAGCGCAAACACGCTTTCTAAAATCGCAAACGGCTACGCGGACAACCTTTTGACCTCTGTCGCCTGCGCGTTCACAAAACCTGTCATCATCGCACCCGCGATGAACACCGGTATGTGGGAAAACCCGACCATAAAAGCGCACCTTGCGCACCTTGAAAAAAACTACATCATCTGCCGCCCGGAATCAGGGTTCCTTGCCTGCGGCACCGAGGGCAACGGCCGCTTGTGCGGGCTTGATACGATTTTTGACGCGGCAAAAGATGTCCTGACCGCACCGCTGAAAGGTAAAAAAATCGTCATAACCGCCGGCGGCACCGTGGAAAACATTGACCCCGTACGCTACCTGACCAACCGTTCGTCGGGTAAAATGGGGTTCGCACTCGCGATTGCCGCACGCAGACGCGGCGCCCAAGTCGTATTCCTTGACGCATCAAAAGGTTCCGCGCTTGACCTGCAAAAAGCTGTCAACGTCGAGCTAAAAACCGCAGACTGCATCATCATGGCAGCAGCAGTCGCGGATTACCGCCCGAAAATGGTCAGCTCGCAAAAAATCAAAAAAAACAGTGAGGGCAAATATCTCGAGTTAACAGAAAACCCTGATATCCTGACGGAAATCTGTCTTAAAAAACGCCCCGGCCAGGTAATTGTCGGGTTCTGCGCCGAAAGTGAAAATCTTATGGAAAACGCCCAAGATAAAATCAAACGCAAAGGCTGCGATTTTCTTGTCGCAAACGATATTTCACGCGAAGATATCGGGTTTGGCGCGGACGACAACGAGGTCCTAATCATAAACCGCGCAGGCGAAATAAAACGCATAGAAAAAGCGCCGAAAGAAATTATCGCCCGCGAAATTTTAAAGGAAATATGGGGAGGGGCAAATGGAGGATAAAGTTTGCACCGTTGCCGAAATCGCCGGGATTGTTGAAAAATTTGCACCGCCGGAGCTTGCAGAACCCTGGGATTGCGTCGGCTGGGCCGTAGGGGTAAATGACAAGGTTATCCGCAAAGTAATGCTGGCGCTAACCGTGACCGATGATGTTGTCCGCCAAGCACGCAAGGCAAGCGCCGATATGATTTTGTCACACCATCCGCTGTTTGTTGTCCCGCTTGATTATGCGGATATGCCGATTTTTTGCGCGCACACAAATTTAGACAAAACTTGCGGCGGCACAACCGACACTTTGGTTTCGGTTTTGGGGTTGAAAAGCGCAGGCGGCGAAGATTTTATCCGTTATGTTGACATTGATACGACCGTGGATGCGTTTGCCACCCGGCTTAAAAAAATCACAAACAACCTGCGGGTTGTGAACAAGGGCAAGGTGCGGGATTTGAAAAGGATTGCGTTTTGCGCGGGGAACGGTTCGGATTTTATAGCGCAGGTTCAAGCCGGCGGCGCAGACGCGTTTGTGACGGGCGATTTAAAATTTCACAACGCGCTCGAGAGCAAGATTGTGTTGTTTGACATAGGACATTTTGAAAGCGAGGTGCCCGTGCTCAAGGTGCTTGCGGATTTGCTGCCGGTTGAGACGGTTTTTGCCAATGAAGAATCTCCTTTCTTGACATGTTAGGTTCAAATGTTATAATAAGTGCATGGTGGGGCGTCGCCAAGTGGTAAGGCACCTGGTTTTGGTCCAGGCATCCGGAGGTTCGAATCCTTCCGCCCCAGCTTTTTGCATTACGCTGTCCAAAATATAATTATTAAGAAATGTAATAATCATTCTACCCGGTGACAAATTTTATTTTTTACTAACCTTATACAAGCATATCGCAAGAAAGGAAAACATTATGAGCGTTTCAAATATCAGTTTCTGTGGGATTTCAACAGCTGCCCGTAAACAATTGGATAAATTTACCATATCACAAGGGGATCTCCAAACATTCAAACAAAGTCCTTCTGTGCACCTTATAACAATGAACGAACGCCCCGGGGCCAGAGCTTTTAGTACTAACGATAATGCCTTGGTGCTTTATTCAACTCAAACAACCGACCCAGAATGGACAGGCGGATGTATCAAGTATCGTTATCCCGAAGAGTACAAAGATCCCCGAGACTACTGCGACGCCCAAGACAACGCACTTGTTCAATTTCAAATTTTTGCAAACAAAGTCAGAGACACAGATGCCGGCTTGACGGATAGACAACGCAAGCTCGCCGCAATAAACGCCGTAAAGCTGCTTGACACTGAAGCGCTTCTTGACATTAAGGTTTAGACTTTAAAAGAACTTTCTATACTGCCACAGTTAAGAGACTGGTTCTGAACATATTAACTCGTGTCAGTTTTAACTTTTAAAAGGAATTAGCAAGTATTCCTGACACTTACAAGGTTCACAATGCCACTGACGGCGATGGGTTGCAGCAGATTACTTTTATAAACCTTTATGGAAGATTTGCGCAAAAATAACGGCACCGGCGGCAATGGCAAAATCTCCAGCAAAATCACCTCCTCCAAATCATTCAAGGCTCACGGATTACGTTAAAGGGACTTTTATAGTGCAGCACAACTTCATTTGCCCTGTGTAAATATTTGTTCTAAACTAATTTAGTAAAGGAAAAGCTGCAAATGTTTAAAAATAACAAAATCATCATAATCAAAGATGGCAAAGAGTATGTCAACACTTGGTTTAAAGTCCCGCTCGGTTTAAGGATACGGTTTGAAGGCAACAACAACACCGTTAAAATAGAATTGCCGTGCAAATTTAAACGCTCCAGCATCAAGGTGCTTTCAAGCGACAGCCTGATTGAAATAAAACAAGGCTGTTCTTTTAACGGACTGCGTATAGCATGCGGGCTTGGCAAACACACCTGCAAAATAGGGCGCAATACCTTTACAACAGGCAAACTCAATATTACAATGTGGGGGACTTCACAGCTTATTATTGAAGACGATTGCCTGTTTTCGTTTGATGTGAAAGTTCGTACAACGGATTCTCATTTGATTTTTGACAAAGACACTAAACAAGTAATCAATCGCCAAAAATCACCGCTTGTTATCGGTAAACATTCCTGGATCGGGCAAGATGTAACCATCACAAAAAACGCCCGTATTGCGCCAAACAGTATCGTCGGAATAGCAAGCGTTGTTACAAAAAGTTTTGACGAAGAATACACTTGTATCGCGGGCAACCCGGCACAAGTTGTAAAACAAAACGTAATCTGGTCAGGTGAGATGGATGTTTGAATCCTGTTAGTAATTTTTCAACCGGCGGCAATCTTGTGATAAGATATGTAAAGATAGTTGCAGGTGACCGGCAAATTTTGTTAATTACGAATTTTATGTTAATATTGAAAATGGGGGATATGTGTTATGCAAATTTCGAGCGTATGTTCGGCGAAAGCGGGTTTCTGCGGAATTTCACCAAAAGCGCAGAAAATCATGGACAACCAGTACAATATGTCAAAAGTGACCGAACGTTCACTTCAAACATTGCTGAAAAGCCCGTCTATACAACTAGTTGCGCTGAGCGAACTGACTGAAGATCCTTACGGTGACAGATTGGTTTTTGTCGACCCAAACGGTAACAAATTAAAGGAATGCAGCTGGATGTGCTCCATGGATCGCCCTTCGCGTACAGCGCTTGTGTTTCATCTGGTCGCGGAAAAGGCTAGAGGAAAAGATGCCGATATGTCCAAGTGCGATTGCGAAGCTGCCGCAAAATCTGTTAAAGAAATGTTTGATATTACAATTTAATTGGTTTATGCTAAAATTGGTGGATGCAGCACACCTGTGAACACGACCACCACAAATCCGACAACCAAAACCGATTATTGGTTGTGTTTTTTCTGACGGCGTTTTATATGGCCGCCGAGTTTGCAGGCGGGTATTTTACCAACAGTCTGGCCCTGATGGCTGACGCCGGCCACATGCTCGGCGATGTTGCCGCGCTCGGTCTGTCGTTTTTTGCGCTCTGGCTCTCATCCAAAAAAGCATCGCCCGAAAAAACCTACGGGCACTACCGCGCAGAAATCCTTGCCGCGTTTATAAACGGCGCAGCGCTTATTTTTATCGCGTTCGCGATTATTCACGAGGCCTACAACAGGATGACCGCGCTGCAAAATATCAACGCCCCCGTTATGATGCTGATAGCCGCCGGGGCCTGCTCGTAAATGTTGTTGGCGCCTCAATCTTGCACAAAGGCAGCAAAGAAAACCTAAACATAAAAGGTGCATTCCTCCACATCATAGGCGATCTGCTCGGCTCCATAGGCGCCATCGCCGCAGGGTTCCTCGCCTGGAAATACCGGCTCTATATCGCAGACCCTATCGTGAGCGTTTTTATCGCGCTGCTCGTGCTTTACAGCTCAATAAACCTTACAAAATCCGCGATTAATATTTTGATGGAGGCAGCACCCGATAACGTTAATATTGAGGAAATTAAAAACGCCATCTGCCGGCTTGAAGGTGTGGTTGAGGTATACGACCTGCACGTTTGGAGCATAAGCTCAAACCGTCTATCCTTGAGCATCCACGTCGTCGCACAAAATCGTGACCACGAATCGCTGCTGCGCGAAATCAATCAAATTCTAATTGACACCTTTGGTATCAGGCACTCAACAATACAAATCGAGCCCGAAAACTTTTGCCAAACAATCTGTCCGTTTGAGGACGAAACGCTTTAGTTATTTACCCTACATTCCCAAATAGTGTGAGAAGTAGTTGAAGTAATAGTACAGCGCCGGCGCCGCAAACAAGAACGGTCCTATTCTGTCCAGCAGTCCGTCTTTGCCCGCAAGCATACTTGCCGAATATTTCATCCCGTTGTCTTTTCTTAAAACAGCCATACTCAAATCACCCAATTGCGCCGTAATCGTCACAATAAGCCCTGCCAAAAACGAGTCCAGCAGCGAGAAGCTCAGGTAATGCCCCACAATCAAGGCCGCCATCAACGCGTAAAAACACCCGGCCACCGCACCAAAAATTGTTTTATTCGGGCTTATATCGGGCATAAGTTTTTTCACACCGTATTTGCCGCCAAAGTAGTACGCACCAAGGTCAGTCGATACAACAACAGCCACCAAAAAGCCCAGTATCAACAGTCCGGCTCTCATCGTAGTGCCGTTGTATATCGCTTTCATGGTCGGAATTTCCGCAATAAAAACGATATAGCTCAACATCCAAAAAATCAAAAATCCCAATATCGTGACGGTTATGTTCGCGATATACGGCTCTCTTTTTGACAGCATGACCCCTATGAAACTAAATCCCACACCGGCTAAAATCACAACCGGAATGTATTCAAACATATTCAGCACACCCAAAATCAGTATCGCCGCGGATACACCCACGATTATGCGGTAGAACGGGGTGAACCCTTTTTCCAGCATATTCTTTTTGTATTCAATTACGCTGAGGCCCAGCAGGCAGCACGCCACGACCGCGAACGGTATCCCTCCGATTAACAAACATATTATTGAAACCAATGTCCCAGCCATTGTTAAAACAGCTTTTTTTGGATCTTGTGCCATTGCCATTACTCGCCCTCCTTACATGCTCTATGTGTGTTATTGTACCATATTTTTCGCGGTTGGCAAGATTGTTACAATCGGCCGGTCATTAATATTAATTATAAAGCAGGCACGCGCAGAAATGCTCGTCGCTTAACTTATACATTCTCGGGTTTTGTTCGCTGCAAATATCCATCCTTTTTTTGCACCTCGGGTGAAACCGGCAGCCTGAAATCTCCTCATAAATCGTCGGCGGCTGGCCCTCAATCGGCTCTAAGCTTGAACACGACGGCAAAGAGTTCAGCAACCCCTGCGAATACGGGTGCGCGGTGTTTTTGAAAAACTCGCGAACCGGCGCGCTCTCAACAACACGCCCGCCGTACATCACCGACACAAAATCAGCGTTCTCACCCACAAGCGCCAAATCGTGCGTAATCAGCAAGATTGCGGTATCGTGTTTAATCTCGTGCAGCAGTTTCATAATCTGCGCCTGAATCGTCACATCCAGCGCCGTCGTCGGTTCATCCGCGATCAGCACCTGCGCGCCCGCACTCAACGCCATCGCAATAATAGCGCGCTGTTTCATCCCGCCCGAAAACTCGTGCGGATAAGATTTCATCCTATCCGGCGGGATATGCACCGCGTCCAGCGCCCGCATCGCAACATCCAGCGCCTGCTCATCTTCAAGCCCCTGATGTTTTTTTATCACCTCCAACAGCTGGTTTTCTATCGTATAAAGCGGGTTCAATGATGTCATCGGATCCTGCGGAATAAGCGCAATCTTTGCACCGCGGACGCTTTCCATATTTTTTCGCTGCAGCAAATCCTCACCCTCAAACAATATTTCCCCGCTTGTCACTCTTGCCGTCTTTGGCAAAAGCCGTAAAATACTCATCGCGCTGATAGTTTTGCCGCACCCGCTCTCTCCGACGAGCGCGTGGATTTGGCCCTTCTTCAACGAAAACGACACGTTAAACAACGCCTGATTAAACTGCCCCTCGCACTCAAAACCCAAATTCAGTTTTTTGACTTCTAGACCCATTCGTACATTATATATTAAAAGAAACTTTACAAACATTCCCAAAGGTGATATATTGAAAAGCATGAGCAATTTGATTTCCGACGGTTTGGATAAGCTTTTTAAGGACGAGGATGCACCTCCGATTCACCTGCTGGCAGTTTTTGTTATGCTCGTAATCTCCGCAATCGCACTGTACCCGGATATTTTGGCGACAATGCAGATATTCAACCCGGCTGAATACCGCATGTATCACGACATAACCAACTCAATCTCGTCTGCCATGCTATTTTTGGTAAGCATTTATCTGACGGGCTACAATATTATTATTATAAACAGAGCGATGAAAGACGAAAAGACCGTGCTGCCGGAAATAGACGGCGCACCCTACAAAGTTTTTGTTGACTTTTTCCCCGCTCAGGCGTTCTGGATAATCCTGTACGCCCTGCTTTACGCGCTTGTCGCGGCGGCTGTCTACTTTGCGCTTAAAGTGAATTTGGTCTACGCATCAATCCCCGTCGCGTTGGTTTTTATGTTCTTTCTGCCGTTTGCATCATTTATACTCGCAACTTATGCGGAATCGTTCAGTAAAAAAGGACTCTTCAACCCGTTTATTGTTTTTAAGTTCTTGAAACCCGCGTTTGCAAAACCGCTGCTCAAACTTGCGCTGCAGTTTTCGCCGATATGGGTTATCGTAACGGCGTTTTCACTGTTGACATACCAGTTCAACGTACCGACAAAAATTATGCCGGACGCAACAATAACAGAAAACTTCTTCTACCACAAGCTGTTCGCTATGAACACACTCTCTGCATATCTTGAAATCGTGGCCACATTCTTGTGGAGCTACTGTATCGGCAGAATGTTCGGCCAGCTGCACGGCTACCAAAAAGCCAACACCTTCGGGTCAATAAACTAACAGTTTTTACATCTGCTCAATTTGTTTTTGTTTAATGTTAAGCATAACAGCATCAACGAGTGATTCGTAGGATTTCATCTTCTCAACACCCGGAAACTCCGCGGCAAGCTGTTTTCTAACCTGTTTTTCAAGCTCTTTTTCATACGCCGTTGATTGAAGCTCTCCAACGCCTGTCAACATCCGTACATAATCCGGCGAACTTTTACTAATCGTATTGGTCGCATAATTGACCCAGCGCAGTTTTGGGCTTGTGCGCTCTTGTTTTAGCTGCCTTACGATGTTTAAATGTTTGTAATTCATCACTGACTCCTATTGATTTCTTATACCACTTTAAAGTACCCTGAATAAAATGTTTGACTTAAAACGGGTCTACTGTTAACAAAAATTTACAACCTGCTGAAATCCGCGATATAATCGTATTTTTGCCGTAGCTGTGCCAGCAGTGCCAACCTGTTATTTTTGATTTTTTCGTCTTTGTCCATGACCAAAACATCCTCAAAGAACCTTGTTACCACAGGGTTTAGCGAATCAAGCCATGCCAAATATTCTCTGTAATCCTGCGCATCACCCGTTTTGGTAATCTTTTCGTACAAAGCATGCTCTGCGTCTTCTTTGAACAATTTTGTATCAACCCCGGTGCTGACCTTTTCTTTCAAAAGCCGTATAACGCGGTTTGCGTTCTCCAAAGTCGTCTCGTCCACCCCTTGTGACATGACTTTAACACGCTCAATGTAATCGTTCAAGTCTACTAACGGGTTAGTACAGGCTTCAAGCGCGCTGCGTTTGTACGTGTTTTCCAAAAATATAATCAGCCGCTGGACAAAAAACTCTTGAATGTCTGAGGTAACATCTTTTTTCACCGGCAAAAGTTCAAGCGATTTGTCAATCAGCGCACAAATGTCAATTGCTAAACCATGGTCAAGGATTGTCCTGATAATCCCGAGCGCTGCACGTCTTACGCCAAGCGGGTCAGACGATCCTGTCGGTTTTTTGCCGTCAACAAAAACCGCACAAATATTGTCAATCTTGTCCGCAATCCCGACGATTTGGCCTTCAATTGCGCTTGCTGTTTCGCTGTCGGCGTTGAGCGGGAAATAATGCTCTTTAATCGCCGCCGCAACCTTTGCGTCCTCATCTTTTGCGTAATCCGCACCGATAAACCCTTGCAGCTCCGTGAACTCAAACACCAAACTCGTTGTCAAATCGGCTTTTGCAAGCAATGCCGCGCGCTGCGCTAACGCCGTGCCGCCAAGATATTTGGTCAGCTCAACAAGCCGCTGCGCCTTGTCAAACATCGTGCCCATACCTTTTTGGAACGTTATCCCTTTTAGCGTATCAACATAATCGGATAGCGGTTTTTTCGTATCTTCCTTGTAAAAGAACACCGCATCATCCAGCCGCGCCTTGATTACACGCAGGTTTCCGGCCTTGATGTTTTCAAACCCGTCACCGATATAATTTGTCATCGTAATAAATTTATTAATAAGTTTGCCGTCTTTGTACAGCGCAAAATAGCGCTGGTGAGAGGCCATAACCGTCACCGTCACAACCTCGGGCAGCTCAAGATACCTCAGGTCAAAATCGCACATAACAGGTACCGGATATTCGGTCAGGTAGGTGACTTCTTCAAGTAAATCCTCGGTATAGTAAGGTTCTGCGCCGATTTTTGCGGCCTCTTTTTTTGCAAGCTCAACTATCCGCTCGCACCGCTCGTTCTGGTCAACAATCACGCACGAGTTGCGCATGGTTTCAACGTAATCATCCGGGTGCCCTACCACAACTTTTTGTTGTGCAAACCTGTGTCCGCGCGTCAGCCGGCCGGATTCTTTGTCAATAATTTTAATCTTAACTTCTTCGCGGTCAAGAATTGAAACAATCCAGCGAATCGGGCGGGAAAACTTTGCCTCGTTGTCACCCCAGCGCATAAAGTGCGCGCCTTGGAGCTTGGTAACAAGCTGCGGCACGTGTGTTTGGATAAGTTCTTCAATCGGCTGGCCTTTGATGGTGACCTTTGCATGCAAATAACCGTCCTGCACAAACAAATCGTCCGGACTCACGCTGTTTTTACGGCAGAACCCCTCGCCTGCGGGCGTGAGTTTTCCGTCAGCGTAGGCGATAGTTTCAATCGGGCCTTTAATAATTTTTGTTTCGTCCTTGCTTGCTTCAAGGCCTGACACAATCACGGCAATCCTGCGCGGTGTCGCGTAAACTTGCACCCCGGCACCCGGAAAAAGCGACTCAAAGGCCGCAGTCAAGTGTTTCACCGCGGACGGGATAAATCCGTAAGGCAGCTCTTCAACACCTATTTCCAACAAATATTTGCTCATGGAACAATTGTACCACAAAATTATATAACAATCTCATGTCCACAGAAACGCTGACTTGCGGATTTTTTGGCATGAGTTAAAATAAGACTATACGCCCCAAATTTAAATTTTGTCCTTTCGGAAGAAAGGAAAAAATTATGAACCCATACAAGGTAAAATGGACCGGCAACGACGAGTATTACACTCCTGCGTACGCAATCGAGCCGATTTTGAAGTATTTGAAACCAAACTCCACAATTTGGTGCCCGTTCGACCTGCCGGAAAGCTGGTACGTTAAAAAGTTGACAGAAGCAGGCCACAAAGTAATCGCCACCCATATCGATACAGGTCATGATTTTTTTACAACGCCTGTGCCAAAATGCGACTACATCATCTCAAACCCGCCCTACTCTTTAAAAATGGATATATTTGAACGGCTATTTGAAATCGGCATCCCTTTTATGATGATGATTGGCACGATGGGATTATTTGATAGCCAGCGCAGGTTTAAGATGTTTAAAAATAACGAGTTTGAAATCATGTATTTCAATCGCAGAGTCGAATTTTTTATAGATTATGACGACCAGGAGTCGTTAACCCAGTCGCTTTTCAGCAGCGCTTATTTATGCTCGAAGGTTCTGCCAAAACAAATCGTTTTTGAAGAAATAGACAAGAAATCCTGAGTCTGTTTTTGTGATACAATCCAGATGTAATGGCAGTTAGAATTTTAAAACTTTTCATTGTATTTTGCTTGATTTGCTGCGGCGTGTCCGCAAAACAGCCGGAGCAAGCGCAGGATTTTAACACGATTCTACAAGAAGTTTTGTGCGATGTTGAGATTCCGGTAAATTTTCAGGCAGTTGCTTTTAAAACAGTATTTCCAAGCGAAACCGCAAAATATTCTACCGGCAACAATACTTTCAACGGCGCACGCGCTTTGAGAGATATGTTCGGTGAGAAAAAACAAAAGTTTGAAACGACATTTGTGTACTTAAACAAAGGCAAACCTGCTACTGCACAAGCGAGCACAACTTGGTATATAAGCCCGTACTCCAATACTAAGTTTCGTCTTTACTGCGCCAAAAATCCTGTATCCGAATTAATAAAAGCGGATGATTTACTTTTATTGGGCAAAACGTACGACAACAAACTATTTGTAATAGTTGTGAACAGCAAATCACCGCTTAAAGATAAGCTGTTAACCGCTTTACAGACACCACCGCCGGACAAATCCTGGTATCAAGTCTTTTTCACACCCGGGCCTGATTGCGAAAACAATATCATCTCGCGCCTGAATAACGCAAAAAAGACCGTTGATATCGCAGTGTTTTCAATCACAAACAACAACAGACGCAATCCTTGCAGCTCACAAACGAGGGGTCAAGGTTCGCATAATCACCGATGTTGAACAATCAAAGTGGCGCACCTCGCTTGTTGACGAGCTTGCGGCCGAAGGAGGAATCCCCGTTCGCATGAACTCAGAGCTTGTCTACGGCGCGCAGCACGACAAGTTTGCCATCTTTGACGGCAAGGAAATGACCACGGGTTCATTCAACTGGACAAACTCCGCCACAAAAAATAATTGCGAAAACTGCATCTTCTTCACCCAATCCGGCTGCGAATACTCAGACCGTTTTAAATTTCTGTGGAAGGTTTACGAATAAATCATGAAAACATGTCCACAGAAACGCTGACTTGCGCGAAAATCAGAATATGAAATAATATAAATAGCGCCCCAACAAATTTTGTCCTTTCGGAAGAAAGGAAAAATACAAAATGGAAATCCACCAAGTTATCAAACGAGGCAATGATGAATGGTACACTCCCGAGTACGCAATAGAGCCGATATTGAGATATCTAAAACCGGGTTCCACAATCTGGTGTCCGTTCGATACCGCAGAAAGCCGCTACGTAAAAGTATTAAGAGCAAACGGACACAAAGTTGTACACACCCACTTAAAAGACGGTCAAGACTTTTTTGAACTCGACATCGATTGCGACTACATTATTTCGAACCCGCCCTATTCAAAAAAAACAGAGGTGTTGGACAGGCTCTTTAAACTAAAAAAACCTTTTGCAATGCTGCTTGGTCTTATCGGTATATTTGAAAGACGAAGCAGATTTGATATGTTTAGAAATAACAAATTTGAAATTATGTATTTTAACAAAAGAATAAAGTTTTACAAAGATTACAAGGAGACTGTTCCCAGTGCAGCCCCGCCTTTTTCAACCGCCTATGTCTGCCACAATATTCTTCCGGCTCAAATAGTATTTGAGGTGATATGAGATAATTATTTGTGTTAATATGATTTCATGAAGTTGGGTTTGCAAAAATTAGCAATGCTTATATGCATATTTTGCTTGATTGGCTGTGGTGTTTTAGCCAAACCGCCGCAGCAAGAGCAAGATTTCAATGTCGTTCTCCAAGATATTTTAGTCCTTACTGATATTGAAGTTCCGTCAAATTTACAATCTGTTGCGTTCAAGACTATTGGAGTTAGTGAAACATTAAGAAACAAAAGAAATTCGCAGCAATTTCACGGGGTGCGTGTTTTGCGTGATATGTTAGGTGATAAAAGACAAAAACTTGACACGACATTTGTGTATTTAAACAAGGGGGAACCTCTTGTAGCACAGTCCTTTTCGACTTGGCACGTCAATAATATTCAAGATAATAGTGTAAGCTATCGACTCTATTATCCAAAAACTCCCGTAGCCTATGCTATGGACGAAGACGACTTGCTTTTCATAGCCAAAACACGGGACAACAAATTGTTTGTAATAGTTGTCAACAGCAAATCACCTGTAAAAGACAAACTGCTTGCGGCATTGAACGCTGAAAACCCCGGCAAATCCTGGTATCAAGTCTTTTTCACACCCGGGCCCGATTGCGAGAACAACATCATCTCGCGCCTGAACAACGCAAAAAAGACCGTTGATATTGCAGTGTTTTCAATCACAAACAACAACATCGCAGACGCAATCCTTGCAGCTCACAAACGAGGGGTCAAGGTTCGCATAATCACCGATGTTGAACAATC
>QMCD01000547.1_pt1 | contig 25968 bp, 23 predicted proteins | sample 1821841 | NCBI WGS metagenome assembly QMCD01 (sample SAMN01991225, study PRJNA193472) | Termite gut metagenome, whole genome shotgun sequencing project. | isolation source: worker | host: Macrotermes natalensis | reverse complement strand
GCCCCTTGCCCGTTTCCCCCCCTCCCGCCGTCCCTCTTCTCGCCCCCATCCCGCAACTCCAAGGCCTCGCCTGCCCCCGTCGAAGCCCCGCTCGGCACCGCCGCTCGGCCAAATCCGCCCCCAGCCAGCCGTACATCCGCCTCAACCGTCGGATTCCCCCGACTATCCAGAATCTCCCGCCCCCGCACATCCGTAATCGCAAAACTATTTTCCATTTCTACCTCCAGTTATTCCTAATACCCCCATTATACCTTAAAACCCGCAAAACCTCCACATTTCACAAACCGATGCCGCAACTCTAAGCCCTCACGTTGGGCCCCGAGTCATGCAGGCAATACGCAAACAAATTTGACACACCGCTGTACCTATGGTACATTATCTATAAGCAGTCCTTCCTGCGTGTTCAGGACTAGGACCGCTAGTATCATTACGAGGAGGAGCGACAATGACCATCCTGGCGAAAAAAACGTATTTTGAGCGCTGTGGCGATGACGGCAACCGAAAAACCAACGGCTGGCAGTCCTTCGAGACTCTGCGAATCTTTCACCATCTCCCATCTTGGGGCAAAGAAACCGAAATAGAAATCCGCGAAGTGCTTGGCTACGACTACTCCGGCGACGTATCATCCAACGAAGTTGCGTTCTATGACATTACAGAGCAGTATAAACCAGAAACAAAACCCGACCACTACTTCCGGGGACCTCTCAAAAAACTCCCGTCTAATGGCGACCACGGCAACTAAATCCTCATAAAAGCCCTTGAACCTCGAGGGCTTGTTTTTTTGTCCAAAAAATCATAGATATCATAAAATCCCCTGAATCAGGGGATTTTACTACAGTTTGCAATTTCTTACCAGCTTGAGCGCCGGAAAGAACCGCCACCGTTGCCACCGCGACCACCGCGGCTTCCGCCTTCGGTCTTTGGCCGAGCCATGTTGACCGTAATTGGTCGTCCATCAAGCTCTTTGCCGTTCAATTCATCGATGGCTTTTTGGTTGTCGGCAGGATTTTCGAATTCAACGAATCCGAAACCCTTGCTCTTGTCGCTATCGCGATCCATAATCACCCGAGCGCTCTTGACTGGGCCAATTGTTTCAAAAAAGGCCTTCAAAGCGTCATCACGGGTGGCATATGCCAAGCTTCCGATGAATAGGTTTTGACTTTGTTCTTGTTCCATATTCTTCCTATTTACTAACTATGTCAGATCGACCTCACGCTCTCAAAGTAAGCCAAAACTTATTCCTACTCCCCTCTTAAACGTAACTCTGAACACTCCTATTATATCACACTTTCACAAAAAGCAAGCCCAAATCTCAAATGTTGTAAAAATTACAACATTTTTGACCGAAACCCCCCTTGACAATCACGCCCAAGCACTATAAAATAATACATAAGCTGATACGCTTCACGGGGTTCCATCGTCAGTCAGATGTGGACTTGTGTGGAGACAACAAACAAAAACAGCGGATTAAAACAAAAAAGTGTCTATCGGGGATAAGCTCCCGAAAAGCATAATCATGTGCCCTGGGTGGGCGCGTAGCAGCGGGCAAACAGTAGGCTCAGGATATCCTCACCAGAGCCTACTTTTGTTGCCTGCAGCCGCAAGTCTTGCGAACTCCTTACTCCCTGACTTTCACGATTTCTCGGACTTTTTTATCAATTTCTTTCAATATCTCCGGATTCTCCTTCAGATACGCCTTAGCGGTCTCCCTCCCCTGCCCAATCGTCGTGCCATTATACTTATAGAAGGCGCCTGACTTCTCCAGGACCTCATTCTCTGTGGCCAAGTCCAGCACATCACCCGTCCGACTTATTCCCTCATTGTACATAATATCAAACTCTGCAGTCCTAAACGGTGGCGCAATCTTATTCTTCACCACCTTAATCTTCGTCCGGTTGCCAGCAATCTCTTCACCCGCCTTAATCTGCCCAATCCGCCGAATGTCCAGCCGCACCGAAGCGTAGAACTTCAACGCGTTCCCGCCCGTCGTCGTCTCCGGGTTGCCAAACATTACCCCGATCTTCATCCGAATCTGATTGATAAAAATCACTGTCGCCTTCGACTTACTAATAATCCCCGTCAATTTCCGCATCGCCTGGCTCATCAACCGAGCGTGCAGCCCCATATTCGAATCGCCCATATCGCCATCAATCTCTGCCTGTGGCACCAACGCCGCTACCGAGTCCACCACGATCAGGTCAACAGCTCCGGACCGCACCAACGTTTCGCAAATCTCCAGCGCTTGCTCTCCGTTATCCGGCTGCGAAATCAGCAAATTCTCCACATCCACACCTACCCGCTTGGCATACATCGGGTCCAAGGCATGCTCGGCATCAATAAACGCCGCCGTTCCACCACTTCGCTGCATTTCGGCAATCGCATGTAGCGCTAACGTCGTCTTTCCCGAACTCTCCGGGCCATAAATCTCAATTATTCGCCCCTTGGGGTAGCCGCCGCCCAGCGCCAGATCCAAACTCAGCGCACCAGAAGACAGCAGTTCCACATCAACCTTATGCGCCTCACCCAATTTCATAATCGAACCATCGCCAAACTGCTTTGTAATCTGCGAAATCGCCAGGTTCAAGGCCTGCGACCTCCCAGTTTCGCCACCTGCAACCGCTTTGCCGCTATCTTTGCCTCCCTTCATCTTACCGCCTGCAGCTTTGGCCGCCACCTTATCTTCACCCTTTGCCACCCCCTTTTCTGCATCTTTCCCCATCTTTCCTCCTTTACTATACCCCCATCCTATCAAATCAAATCAAGCCGTGCAAGCATAAGCTCCAAACAAATTTAAAACCGCCGGAAATTCACTTCCAGCGGTCTTTATGATAATTACTACTTGCAAACTGGTTGATATAAAACACCCGACCTCTTCAAAACCAACGGCAAATCCGTCGATACGACCTGAGGGTTATAAGGTGGTTTTGTCAAAATGGCCTCAAGCGCATCCGTAAAATACTCGGTCTCATACAGCGGCGCAATCAGCGCAATCATCCGTGACGGATTCGCATAGACATCGGGGTGCACGACCAATCTCAGAATCTGTTCGGTCGTCAAAAACAGTGTTTTATGGCCGCCCGGCCAGCCATTGCTCGTGTGGATTCGGCAATCCTGCAATTCGTCCGTACCAACGGTCAATTTCAACCGCACCACAATCTCGTCGCGCCACGGCGTCTCGATATAGAACGGGATATCCAGGGATCCGATATCTGTCCACCTCACGCCCATTCGACCACCCTGGCCATCAGATCCTGTTAAGTTAGTTTTTACCAGCCGATTCAGGCCAAGCGACTTCTTCCCTTCGTACAAAAACCCCGCCAAGCAGTCCAAGCTGCCCTTGTTGGTCTGGGCCAGTGTCGAACGCTCAAAAGCCAAGTGCAGGCCATCCTTTGTCACAACCGAAACACACAGCCCCGTGTCCCTCTTCTTCGCAATCCCGGCCCTTTGCAACGCTCCCCAAACTTGGTGGCAAGCCGACAAGGTCTCTCCGGTCTCAAAGTCAACCCGCATGCTCGGTCTAAAACCCCTCGCCAGTTCAGTCCCTGCTCTCTGCAAGGCTGCATCCACCACACTCCTCTGGGTGTCATTCAGCGCAAACTTGTGAAGCCCTTTAATAGCTTCTAGGTTTCCCAACACTCCGCCCGGCTTGAGTCTAAAACCTGGTTTAATCTTTCGAATTTCCAAAGGCAACTTCGTCGCTGTTCCAAACACATAACCAACTCCCGTATTTTTTTGCACACCTGATCGATAATTATCTTAAGGTGCATGCACGCTACCGTGCGGACACAATTTTATCATCTTGCCCTGACTATGTCAACGTGAAAATCGATTCGCACTTGACAACACGCGGCAGCTATGCTATCATACTCACAATGGGGCGTTTTTGCCCCGTCGCAACACCAAATCCAAAGAGAGAGGTGTTTTACCAAATGAGCAAAAAAATCTATGGCGCCGAATCTCGTGTTTATAGATACCATGATTCTCGCCAATTCCCTTTCGACGAAGTGATCGACGAAATCATCCACGAGCTGGAAAAACGCAACTGGACCGTCCCCGGCATCGATGTCAACTTCTACGAGGGTGGGTCCGGAGATGCCAAGTACCGCATAGTCAGCGCAATTACTTGTACTGAACTCGACTGCAGACTAAAGCCTTACACCTACGGCAGCACCCTCAACATCCCCCAGCGAGAAATCTCAGTGTACGACGATGAAAGCGGCCCGAGCTACTACGTATACACCGGCGATGACTGGGGGCGCGACCGCGAAGCATTCATGGGCATAAAAGTCCATTCCAAGATGAGAGGAAAGCCTCGCACCTACCTGTGCTATACAGGCTCCTGGAAAAGCCTTTATAGCTACCGCAACCAGCGCCCACCTTTTCTTGTTGCCGACAACAATCTGGGGCGCGAATACCTACCCGAAGGCAACGAGACGCATGTATATGAAACCGAGGCCGTATTCGCCGAATTCACCATGTGGCTGCGCGAAAATCTACTCGCCAAAATCATTGCACACCCCCTGCCGCTCGAGCAAATCGACATCTTTGCCCGCTCACCACTGCCATTTCCCGATGGGCTACCTCCCATCTTCTGCAAAACCGAGTATGACGATATTGAGCGTATTGCGAAAGGGCAGGAATCTCTCGATTCCCTACCGCGCAAAGACCGCTACGGCCTAATCGGCAGCCCCAGATTGGTGCCGCTCGGCGACGGTCCTCGCGAAGGCGAGGCACCCATTCCAGAAATCGCCTTCGACGGCTTCCTCTGGTGCAGTTTTACTCGAGTCAAGGAGTATTTAGGATACTACCTTTCCTACGAGAAATACACCGTCCGCATCCTGCCAAAGTCAGCTGACGGCGTATATATCGCCGATAATAAACCTTTCAATGACGTCCGTAAGCATTTCTGGGCCGAAGCAGCCAAAGAAGACCCTCCCCGCGACCGGCTGAATGACCGTGAGTTTCGCCAAGCCCTATGCGCCCGCGGTCGCACTATTATTCCTATCACCGAATACGCTGGCGACTTCGCAGAGCCGATCGTCCTTATCAACCGCGAACTTGGTCTCGACGAAGTCGAGCTAACGCCGGAATGCGTCAGCCCTGTCATGCCCCCAGAATAACATTGCTCATCTAAACCGACTCAGCCGCCGAGATTTCTCGGCGGCACTTTTACATTTAGGTTTTACGCGGCTGAGTACAGCCATCAAAAAACCACCTTTTCTCGGGAGGGAGTTTCAGGTGGTTCTTTGAACATATAAGGCTCTCAACTCTCTTATGTAGATCGTTGCTCGCAGTGAGCTTATAGTTCAGTTTTACTTGAACTGCTTACCATTATATATCAAGGTCGTCCAATTCTGCAAGCTCTTTTCGGGTTTTTTCCGCCAATTCGTCGGAGTCGTCCGGGTTTTCCACAGGTTTATCTGCTGCGTTTTCCACAGGCTCAGCCTGGGCTTCACTTTGAGTCGCATCTTCCACTGGCGCAGCCTCGTCAGAAGCCGTAGCCATCGAAGCTTCGCCCCGATCATCACGGTTATCATCATGGCTCTTGCCGCCTTCATAACCATCATTATTAACAATTTTCAAGTTGTAGCGCGCTTCGTTCTTGGTGCCAAGTGCCCGCAGCAATGTCCGCAAGCTCTGTGCCGTTGCGCCTCGCTTACCTATAATTCGTCCGACATCTTCTGGGTCAACCGTCAAGGTTAATAATACGCCACGCTCGTCAATTGTTCGTTCAATTGAAACTGCCTCTGGTTTATTCACTAGTGTTTTTACGATATACTCGATGAACTGCTGATCTATTGACATTTTGTCCTCCTGATTTTATTATTATCTAGTGCATTTTTGCCGCACCCAAACTAAATTTGTTCTCTAGCGAGTATCCCTGCCCCGAGAACTATGCTGCCGATTCGGCAGACTCCTTTTCGGCCACTTCTGTCTTGACTTCTTCGGACTTTACTTCTTCGGATTTTACTTCCTCAGCCAGTGCCTCTGTCGATTCTGCCTCTGGCGCCTCTTTAGGCTGCAACTTGCGCCACTTTTCCGGCTTCCGGACCTTGCTAGTCTTCGCCGTCATCTTTGCCACCCAGTCTGGAAGCTTAATGCTATTATCAGCTAGCAATTTAGCCACGCGTGGACTTGGTTGCGCACCGTTCTTCAAATACTTCTCAATAACTTCCTTGTCTAACTTGACTTCTTTGCTGTGGGGGTTCAAACTACCAACTTGCGCGACAATCCGTCCACTCATTGGGTGCTTAGCCGCATCCTGAACAACCACCCGATACACCGGATAACCAGATTTCCCCAGCCTCTGCAATCGAATTGCTAACATTTCCTTAAATTTTCCCTCGTTAATAACTTTTCTGTACTCATTTTACTCTGCCCGTGGCAAAAAGTCAACCCCAAAATCCACCTACTTATACTTTTCCAACGCCTCGGCAGCCGCAATCTGTTGCGCTGCCTGCTTGCTCGAACCAGAGCCCCTGCCCATCATCCGCCCCCGAACATACACCCCCACCACAAAAGTCTTATCGTGGTCCGGCCCATCTTCCCGTAGCACTCGATACTCCGGTGCCACCCCCTCCTGATGCTGGGAAACTTCCTGTAGGTGCGATTTTGCATCGCGCCAAGACCCAGTCTCCAGCACCGAATCCATTTTTGTCAAAATGTGCTTGGCGATAAAGTCCTTAGCGACATCATACCCCTGGTCTAAGTAAATCGCCCCGATTAGAGCTTCAAATGCATCGGCCAAAATCACCTGAAAGCCCCGTTCTGGACCATTTTTCTCGCCCTTACTCACGCGCACCAGCGAACCGTACCCCAGTTCTTCGCCAGCCGCACTCAAGCTTTCCGTCCGAACCAACGCCGCCCGCCAAGCAGTCAGAATACCCTCTGGCTCACTATAATTCCTATACAAAAAGTCTGTGGACACCAACTCCAGCACAGCATCCCCCAAAAACTCCAACCTCTCATTATGCTCTTTTACAGATTTCTTGTGTTCATTTACATAACTCCGGTGTGTCAGCGCCGTAATTAGTAGTTCCGGTTCTTTAAACTCAAACCCCAGTTTATCTTTAGCAAAGTTGATATAGCCCTCATATTGTTCCTTGTTCACGCAACTACCCCCATTTTAATAATTCTCCTGCCTGATCTTCTTACGGGCCAGCAACATCAACTTTCCTATATCGTCATATTCAATAGTATCAAGCGCCTCGCCAAACCTGAACCAGCGAATCCCGTTCATCCACTCCTCTTTTCTGATCTGCGAAGTATCTCCCCTGGCCCGCACCAGGTACACCTGTGTGCTCATCAACACCAATTTCTCCTGCCGCCGATACTGAAAATCAATCTTGCCCAACCAACCCAGCATATCAACATTTTGTAATCCAGCCTCTTCGCCAATCTCTCGCGCAGCAGTCTGCTTGGCGGTTTCACCCGGCTCAATATGCCCCTTAGGAATGGTCCAACGATTCTTCGCGTCCTGAATCAACAAAATCTCAATATCATCGCTACCCGCCACATGTCGAAAAATAATCCCGCCCGCAGTTGGCTCCCGCACGATTTCTTGAATCGCCGGCTTCTTCCGGAAAAATACTTGCTTTAACCGCTCAAACTTGGACGGCCGGTGCGCTACCGTCAGGCTGTCCGCCTCCGGCGTCGTCTGTCCCGTCACCTTGGGCTTGCCCCCCGACGACATCTTCCCCAATGCCTGCGATATCTGCCCCTTTCCGTGCTGTTGCGCCCTCGGCATCTGCCGCGACCTCTCCGGTTGCGGCTGCCGCGACAGGCTCGCCTGCCTGTTCTGCGCCGGTTTCTCCCGGCTCATCTTTTGATCCATCTTCTGGTCTCTGTTCATTATCCTTTACTTCCTCTCCCGCCCCTTGGTTGGTCTCTGCGTCTTGATTTTCTTCCACGTACTTGCGGTAAACCGTACCCAACACACCGTTCACAAACTTGCTCGAACTATCGGAGCCAAAAGTCTTGGCTAGTTCCACCGCTTCGTTGATCGCCACCTTTGGTGGCACCGAATCCCGCATATATATCAACTCATATGTACCGATTCGCAATGTATTGCGATCCACAGCTGCAATCTGTTCAATCGGCCATTCTGGCGCGATCGGCTGCAGAATGTCGTCCAGGCGTTTTGCATTATCAAACACGCCATCGGTTAAGTTGCGCACAAACTCAACATCCCCCAACGAGTCTTTGTACGGCTCTATATTTTTGGTTAAAATTGCGTCAATCTGCGCCGTTTTGTCGCCCACCCCAGCCCTAAACTCGTACTCATACAGAGTCTGCAGGGCAACAATCCTACCCAAGTGACGATTTGATGCCATTTTTGCCATGTATTTTTCTTCCCGCCTACTTTTTCTTTGCCACAGGCTTAGTGGTCGCCTTTTTCGCGGTACTGCCAGCATCTTTCGCCGCAGTTTTTCCAGCCTTAGCTTTCAATCCCGCTTTAGCCGCCACATCCTTAATCCGCACGCGTGGCGTTTTTTTCTTTGTTTCAAACGCTTTTACCGGCGACTTTTTATTCACCCTGCGCGCCAACTCGAGCCGCAAATGGCTCCTGCGCATCCCTGTTTTTCGCGGGCTACTCTGTTTCTTTGGTTCAGGCATATCTAATGTTCTCCTTTAATTTCCTTAGGCCAATTGTTTTTACTATTATAGCAAACAATTCCAAAAATGCAAACACCTGCGCGCCAAGTTCACCATAAGCGGAACGCCCTATACCAACTTAACCCGCTTCACCTTAAACTCATCAATTAGCCGCTGGCGCATATCGCTCATCACCTCCCACTGATCCGATGGCAAAGTTTTCCCGGTGATAGCAAGCGTAATCGCCCCTCCATCAAAATCACTTACCTCCACAAACTCCGGTGCCTGCAAAATCTTACCTTCCCACTTCACATCTTCCGCCATCCTCCGTCCCACTTCATTTATAATCTCAACCACATTTTTTAGATTATTGTCATAGGCAACCTTTACCTCAAACCGACTTCGCGAGTACCCCATCGTCTTGTTGGTCACCCGCACAATACTCCCGTTCGCCACAAAATGCACATTTCCGTCCTGATCGCGCAAAACCGTTGTTCGCGCGTTGACCTTTTCTACCGTCCCACTAGCGCCATTACCCCCGTTAGCCAACTCCACAACGTCTCCAACCCGATACTGATTCTCGCTCACAATAAAGAATCCGGCCAAAAAATCCTTCACCAAACTCTGCGCCCCAAGACCAATCGCAATACTCACTACCCCCAACCCGGCCAACACCCCGGTCAAATTCACCGCCGGGAACAGTTGCGTTATCAACGTTGTCACCAGCACAACGGTAACCACCACCTTCCATACAGCGCCAATAATTGAATTTAGAGTTTTTTGCCGCTTTTCAATATCCTTCTCCGCCCAAGTCTTGTGCTTTGCGCTCCGCACAAAAAACTCCACAATCTTCGAAATTAGCTTGCCCCCAAACTTGTACAACAAAAACCCAATGGCAAGTGTAAAAAGCGCCACTAGAAAATGCTCACGAAACCATTCCGATACATCTCCCCAGGCCCCCTTGAAAAACTCGTTCATAATTCCATTATACCCCGCTTATTTTTAATCGTCAACCGCGCTCTCGCGCATCATCACCAACCGATCTGCCCTCCCCTGCAATCGCTTTTACATTATTTCTCAACCATCCATCTGCTGGTCCAGCAGTCATCAGCACGATATTGTATCCATCTCGATGCAATTTCTTCAGCTTTTTAATAAGCTCATCATCCAATTCCGCCGTCTCTGCCACCTCTGCGTTGTCCAGCCCAGCGATCAAGTCGCTCGGCGTCAAAACCGGCAGGTTCTCGTCCTCTCGCACCAGATATGTCGGCAGCCAAAACACCTTATCCGTCCCCATAAACGCATCGTGATACTCATCTCGCACCTGATGTTGCCGAGTATTCTGGTGCGGCTGATAAACAACAGCCACTTTCCGCCCCAGCTCCCGAGCCATCTGCAATGTCGCCTTGATCTCCCGCGGGTGATGCGCATAATCTGTATAAACCCCATCGGCCAACCGCTCAAACCGCCTGTCACTCCCCGGAAACCGATTCAATGCATCAACAATCCGATTCTCTGTCAACCCCGGAATGTCCAAAATCTTCAACATCTCCAGCACCAGCGTCGCATTCATCCGATTATGCTCTCCCGCCAACGTTAACCCCGGGTTGGGGATCGACACCGTCGCCGTTCGCGGTTGGACTAGCGCAGAAGAGCTTAGCAGCTCCACCACTTCCCCAGTAGTAACGACCCTCTTACACCTCTCCACAAACTCCCGAAACGCCTCCAAATACTCCCCCTCCGTCGCAAACGTATCCGGATGATCGTAGTCCAACGACGGAATCACCGCAATCTCTGGCGAAAACTTCAAGAAATTGCGATCATATTCATCGCACTCATACGCTATATATGGTGTCGATACGCTATATTTAGCGCTAGGCCCAAAACCCAAAGTCGTTCCCACAAGGTAGTTCAACGGCAGGCCCAGCTCGTGAAAAACCCAAATCACCATCGCTGTTGACGTAGTTTTGCCATGCGTCCCAGCCATCGCCAACATTTTTAACCCCAATTCCTCCACCAAAAACTGCAAAAAATCATCCCGCTTGCTTATTTTCAATCCTCGACCGCCAACCTCTATCGACTCCTCTGCAATTTCCCGAGCCGCCACCAATTCAGCGCTACCTTCTGGCAACGCCGAAGTATAAACAAACCAATCCAACCCTCGCCTATCCCGCTCCAGCAGTTCCCGCTGCACGTATCGTAGATACTCCCCGTTCTGCGCCTGTTGGCCAATTCTGACCTCAACTCCAGCTGCCGCCACCTCTTTCGACACAAAACTCGGCGCCAAATCACTCCCAAACACCTCCAAACCAGCCTCACTCGCAAAAATCGCTAGCGGTCCAATTCCCACGCCACCCACGCCCGCAAAATACACCCGCATCGCCCCCAAATCTCTGCCGCCACTTACCTCTCCTATCATACATATATTATACACGTCTTGACATCCCAGCGCAAGTAGCGTAAAATTGAACAATACCAAATATGTCGCGGGGTAGAGCAGCCTGGTAGCTCGTGTGGCTCATAACCACAAGGTCGTTGGTTCAAATCCAACCCCCGCAACCAAGATTTTTGACAGACAAGCAATATGACCCCTTCCACAGATCGCAGGGTCGTTTTTTTTGACATAACCAAGACAATATGATACACTTACCTAGTGGCCGTAAGAAAAACTCCGAGGGCCGCACGCAACGACGGGCATATCCGTCGAACATTAACATATTCTGATTTGCGAAAGGAGCCACCATCATGAAGCCAGGCAAACGCGAGCAAGAAGTTCTCGACCTCGCATTTATCCCCCCTTCCCCGCCCCACCGCACTTACCACCGCATTGCGGACATCGTCAAAGCACTCCGTCGATTCCGCCAAGACAAAAGCAACCGCAAAACCGTACACACCCTACAGTTCACCAACTATCTCATCGATTACTTCCGAAGGTTCGACGAGATATACAAACCTGAATTTCCTAAAGTTGACGACATAGGACACCATCGTGGCGAATTACTACTCCGGGCCATTACCACGTTCGAAGAATCCAACGAGGCCTGGGTCAGGAAGTACCGCGACAAATACGAAAATTTTTGGCAAAGGTACCCAGCAAAACTTGGCGTTTACACCGAACAGGTCAGCATCGAAGGCCTCTTGGCCCGGGATGAATTCCGGCTGATTATGGAAAAGGCCATGCCAGAACGCCAAGCGGACTATACCATCCTGAATGGCGCATGGTGTGCAGTGGACATCTACTTCAACAAGTTTGTCGAGAAAGTTTACGTCGAAAAAGGCATGCACGAAGCTATCATGAATGCCAAAGTCAGAGGCGTCGGCGGAGTTTTTGGCAAGACTAAACTGCTGACCTACGATATCATCGGCAGAACGATGCTTACGTTTTCGCGCGGAGACGACGCGATTACTTTCATCAAATCCAGCAAAGACAAGTTCGCATTTACCACCGGCGTACAATCCTGCCAAACCGACCTCATCACAGCACTCACAATGCTCGAAGACGTCATTCAAAACTACGACCCCGCTGGCTTCAAAGAGGACAAAGATATCTCCATTGTCTAACCAGCCAATACGCAAATCACATCTTAAACCCGCCAAGCCCTAGCATGGCGGTTTTTCATTGAATTTTTACGCAATATGTAGTATAATATCCATATCGCACCTTACAATCACTGTCCCTATCGTGCGAAAAACTCTCAAGGAGGCTGAAACATATGTCGTACCCTAGTAATTCGTTCGTTTACCCGTATAGCTTATCTCCCGCCCAGCTAAACCGAAGAAGACAGACCCTTTGGGAGCAATACACGTCAGTCTTCCAAGAAAGTGTGCACAAACTTGCCGTCATGATTTGCGAAAAGATCGCAGATCATCTCAGTAAATACGTCTATCTCGACGGCGGCCGCACACTCTTCTCATTCCAGCTCCCAGTAGACCGGTTCTTCCCACATGACGCAGAAGAACATATAGTCGCGCAGCACATCCAAGAAGAATTAGTAAGCCTATGCGGCATGAAAACCAGCTGCTTTCTCATAGGAGATTGTATAAACGTTTCCTGCTATTGCGAGGGACTATCACCGACCGGCACAAACGCAGAACTTTCTGATTACTTTCAATCTCTGTCCAGAGAAAGCGCCCGTCGCCAAAAGCTCTTCCAGGATAGCATTGCCACGATTGCCGACGACCTCATATCTCAAATCAAGAACAAGCTAAATCTCATTCCCGTAAAGTGCTACGACCACTACTGCCGTTTTAACGACGATACATTGATTGTTCCGATGGGCGGAGTTCTAGTCTGGTCCAACAACCTAAAGTCTCCGAGCGAAAACACGATCCCATTTGAGCCCTTTAGGCTTGACGATCAGCTCTTCTCCTATTATTCCCTAGGATGCAACAATATGTCGCGTATTGCGGAGATCGCAAACCAACAATTATCCAACGGGGCTAAGCTCGACTGCCACGAGCACAGTTATGGTATAAGTTTTTTCAGCGACCAACTTGGACGTGTAGTTAACGTGAGTTATCTCTATTTTTACGATAGCACACAAAAGAGATAAACGCTAAATAGCAACCAATGGAGGATTCATTTCCTCCTTTTTTACGCGAAAAACTCTTACGCCCGAAACGGCAACGTAGTAAAACGCTTCGCGCCAACTCGAACGCCAGAAAGTATAGATAAAGAAGTCACGAAATTGCTCTAGTGCAGGGCATCACAAGATGCGAGAAATAGGCACATAAATCTTCGGTATCATTGGAGTTTACAATGAAATCTGTATGTTCTAGCCAGTAACCACGCAAATCATACTTTGAGTCCGCCCAACCCTATCCTGGCGGGTTTTCCTTTGGTTTCTTACCAAAATCCGACGACAAACTGATGTGAAAAGTTCGGTCGTATCGTCAAACCTATTTTTAACGCAAGTTTTGTGCTAAAATTATTACAAATGGCGGAGAAAAAAAGCGGTCAAACCGAAGAGCTTTTCGAAATGTATGGGTTAAAACCCAGCGACTTTGTTCATCTGCACAACCACACCCAGTATTCAGTCCTCGACGGCATGACCAAAATCGAGGGCCTTATCGACCGAGTCAAAGAGCTAGGCATGGAAGCCGTAGCCGTCACCGACCACGGCACAATGAGCGGTCTTGTGCAACTTTACAAAACCGCCGCAGATGGCGGAATAAAGCCAATTCTCGGTCTCGAAGCCTACGTCGCCGCCCGCAAACGCACCGATCGCGACCCCAACAAAGACAAAGCCCGCTACCACATCACACTCCTCGCCATGGATAACAAAGGCTACCAAAACCTCATGTATCTATCCAGCGAATCCTACATATCCGGCTTCTACTACAAGCCCCGCATCGACCACGAAATCCTCGAATCCCACTCCGAGGGTGTAATCTGCCTCTCCGGCTGCGCCGGCTCGGAAATCAGCGAAGCCATCCGCGCTGGCGACTACGAAAGAGCCAAAGAACTCACCCAGTGGTATCACTCAGTTTTCGGCGACAGATTCTACATGGAACTACAAGACCACGGCCACCCCGAATCGCCAACCCATTGGGAAGCCCAAAACCTCATCAACGAAGGCCTAAAAAAACTCGCCCAAGAACTCGACCTCCCCATGATCATCACCTGCGACGGCCACTACCTCATGCACGAAGACCAAGACGCCCACGAAATCCTCCTCTGCGTCGGTACCGCCGCCTTCCTCTCTGACACCAAACGCATGAGCCTCAAAGATTTCGAGCTCCACGTCGTCGACCCCAAAGATATCATCAAGCGCTGGGGCAAAGAACTCCCCGAAGCTGTCAAAAACACGCGGAAAATTGCCGACCGTTGCAACGTCGACCTCCAACTCGGCCGCATGCTCATCCCCGAATACCCCCTGCCCAAAGGCGAAACCAGCGAAAAAGAATACCTCAACAAGCTAGTCTACCGCGGCCTGGCCGAAAGATACGGCAAGCAGACACCAGATGTAGCGGCCACACTAGATATAGCGTCTGCTAAAAAGCTCCTCACCCCAGAAGTAGTGGAGCGCGCCGAATTTGAACTCGGCACCATCGACAAGATGGGCTTCAACGGCTATCTCCTCATAGTCTGGGACTTTATCAACTGGGGCAAAAACCAAGGCATCATCTTTGGCCCTGGCCGCGGTTCCGCCGCCGGCGCCATTATCGCCTACGCCTTGCGCATCACCGACGTCGATCCTCTCAAATACGGCCTAATGTTCGAGCGTTTCCTCAACCCCGATCGCATCTCCATGCCCGATATCGACACCGACATCCAAGACACCCGCCGCGACGAAGTCGTTGAATACTGCGCCCAAAAATACGGTCGCTCAAGGGTCAGCAACATCACAACTTTTGGCAAAATGATGGGCAAAATGGCCGTTCGCGACGTCGCCCGCGTCCTCGAAGTCCCCTACGCCGAAGCCGACCGCATCGCCAAACTCGTCCCCGACCCCGTCCAGGGCCGTCATATCAAGCTCTCCAAATCAGTTGTCGAAAACGAAGACCTAGCCCGCGAATACAACTCCAGCCCTGCCACCAAGCAAGTCCTCGACTTCGCCATCCAACTCGAGGGCACTATCCGCAGCCACGGCGTCCACGCCTGCGGCGTCGTCATCGCGCCCGACGACCTCAATAAATACGTTCCGCTGGAAATGGCCCAAAAAGGCGTCGTCGCCACCCAATTCCCCATGGGCGAGATCGAAGAACTCGGCCTACTCAAAATGGATTTTCTCGGCCTCTCCAACCTCTCAATTCTCAAAAACGCGCTACGTATTATCAAGAAAGTCTATGGCCAAGATATCAACCTCGACACCATGCCACTTGACGATAAAGAAACCTATGCTCTATTCCAGCGCGGCGACACCACCGGCGTATTCCAGCTGGAATCTGCCGGCATGAAGCGCTACCTCAAGGACCTCAAGCCCGACCATTTCGAAGACATCATTGCTATGGTCGCCCTCTATCGCCCCGGCCCCATGCAATTTATCGACTCATTTATCAAGCGCAAGCATGGCCAGGAACCCATCACCTATCTACACCAAGGCCTAGAAAACTCGCTCAGAAACACCTACGGCATTTTGGTATATCAGGAGCAGTTCATGCAGATTTCCCGCGAATGGTGCGGCTTTACCGGTGGCGAATCCGACACCCTGCGCAAAGCCGTCGGCAAAAAGAAAATCGACCTCATGAAAAAGATGAAGCCCAAGTTTATTGAAGGCGCCGTCAAAGTCGGTGGCGCCAAACCCGAAATGGCCGAAAAGTTCTGGGATCAGCTCGAAGAATTCGCCAACTACTGCTTCAACAAAAGCCACGCCGCTTGCTACGGCCTTATAGCCTACTGGACCGCCTATATCAAGGCCCACTACCCCGACGCCTTCATGGCCGCCCTCATGACTTCCGACGCCAATAACACTGACCGCCTAGCCATCGAAATCGCCGAGTGTAAACGCATGGGCATATCAGTTCTGCCCCCATCGGTCAATCAATCTTACCCCGAATTCGGCATTGTCAAGGGCGAAAACAAGATTCGTTTTGGTATGAACGCCGTCAAAGGCGTCGGCGCCGCCATCGTCGAAGAAATCTGCGAAAACCGCAAGACCCACGGCAACTTCAAGTCCGTCTGCGACTTCGCCACACGAATCAACTCCACCAAATTCAACAAAAAATCCTGGGAAGCCATGGTCCGGACCGGCGGCTTCGACGAATTCAACGACCGCTCCGATATTCTCTTCAACCTTGACAAGGTTCAAGCCTATGGTGCAAAAGTGCAAAAAGAAGTTGCTTCCGGGCAGGAGAACTTGTTTAACATGCTCGGCGTTGCAGAAGAAGGCAACGCACAAAACAACCTCATGCAAGAAGAAGTCGAAATCAAGCCCGCACCCCAGCGCTCAACCACTCGCGAATGGCTCACCTGGGAGCGTGAACTCCTCGGCCTCTACATCTCCGCCCATCCGCTAGACAACTATGACACCTACTTTAGCGAACAAACCACGCCTTTCGCCGACATCAAGCCCGAACTAGACGGCGCCAGTGCCACCATCGGCGGAATTATCACCACAGCCAGGTCGATTCTCACTAAATCCGGATCCAAAATGGCCTTTATCACCCTCGAGGACAAAACGGACTCCCTGGAAGTCATCGTTTTCCCCAGCATCTTCGAGCAAGTCGGTGCCAAACTCGAACAAGATGCGGTCATTAAAGTGACTGGTCGCATCGACGCCAAAAACCGTGACGGCTCCCGCAGCGACGAAGCCAAAATTATTGCCGAGGAAATCGTCGTCATCACAGATGAAGAACTTGCCTCATATCAAGCAACTGGCAAACGTGCCGCCGCGCCCAAAGCCGTGTCCAAACCCGCCGGCAAAAAATACCCCTCCAAGGCCTCCGGCGTCGCAGCCCACGGCCGGCCCAGCAACACCAAACTCTCAAGCTCCCCCGTAGAACCCTTCACCCCGCCCAAAGTCCTCGAAAACCGCAAGCTCTTCGTTCACATCAAAAAACCCGAAGACCAAGCCAAGCTGCTCGACCTCAAGAAAACTTGCCTCAAACACCCCGGCATGGAGGACATCATCCTAGTGCTCGAAAACGGCGACCCCAACTCCAAAAAAGCCATGCGTATGCCTTTCCGCATCGACACCTCCGCCCAAGCCCTAATCACCACTCTCGCCGACCTCTTCACCCCCGAACAAGTCGTCGTCAAATAAGTGGCGCTCACCTTCTCATCTCGTACAGAGCAACCCCCGCTGCTACCGCAACATTGAACGACTCCTTGCAGCCAAACATCGGTATCTCCGCCAAAATGTCACACTGCTCACGCAACTCTGGCGCAATCCCAGCCACTTCCTCGCCTAGCAAAATCGCCACACTACCACCCAAAAGTCGCTCCCTAACCCCAGACAGCTCCACCGAACGAGCATCCTGCTCCAATCCAACAACCGTAAACCCCTCCGCCTTCAACTCTTCCAAAAGCCCGGCAACCTCTTCCCGGTGACCAAACGGCACCATCTTCTCCGCCCCCAACGCCGTTTTAGCAATCGCCTCCATCGCTCGAGCCCGCAAGTGTGGCAACCGCGAATCCGACGCCCCATCACCACCAACAATCTCCGGATACGGAGTATACCCAGTCAACCACAACTTTCGCACGCCAAACCCCTCACACGTTCGAAAAATCGAACCCACATTCAGCACCGACCGTATATTATGCGCAATCACCACAATCTGCATCGTCAACATACCCTTTCATTAATCAGCATTATATCATGCAACCCCAAAAATAAACCCCCGGTTCTCGGGGGTTTTGTATCCAGCGCTATCGGGCGCAACTTTACCTTGTCACATAAGGTTCTTCAAACAGCTCCTAATACTGCAGAGTCGCAGTTGTCAGTGATTGAGCAGTCGGCGGCGCGCCAACGGCCTGCAATTGAATCTCGACAACATCAGGTCCAAACCAGAACGTTCTTGTGCCGTTAATACCAATCGCACAGAACTCTTCCCAATACCATCCCATCGAAAAGTGCCTGATGCGGATATTATTTTCCCAACTATCCGCATTGTTCATCGTAATAGTTATCGGACTTTGGACTCCCGCCGAACTCGCCCACACGGTCGTCCAATCCCCGCCGACCGGACGCACATCCACGGTAGCGGCAGCCTCTTGCTGCGCTAGTCCGATATCCTCTGCCGCAAATGCGGCCAATGGCAGCGTCATAGCAAACATCAACGCGAATGCCAGAGCAAGCGCCAGTACACGTTTTGTTCCTTTTATCATAACGTACATCCTCCAGGCTTTTGCCAAACTAACACCCGATAGCACTAGCCTCAGTATAACAAGCCAGCCGTGAACTGTCAACAACGCCCTTATCAGTTCGTAAAAAATCCTTGCTAAAACCATACTGCTCGTGATAAAATAAAAAACATAATGAGTTTGTTTTCATTCGCTTTTTGAATTGCGCCCAAGCTTTGTAATAATTACAACATCAGCGATGAACCGATGAGAAAAACTAATGAGAACTACAGGAGGTGGTTTTAATGAACGAAGAAGAAATCCAAAAACGCAGACGCGAGAACGAAGAAAAAGCAACCGCGACCAAAGCCCGCATCTTGGGCCTACCATACCTGGACACCCGCGAATTCGAAAACACCCTTGAACTCCTCCCCGACCTCCTAACCGTACCCGAAATGCACTCTAGCTTCATCGTTCCCCTCCAACGCGGCGACCACTTCGAAACACCCTTCCAATTCATGGTAACAAGCCAAGCGCCAAAATCAGCCATCGATAACCTGCGTCGCACATACCACGATAACGGCGACGACATTCAATTCTTCCTTATCTCAGGCAGTGCCTTCCGCGCTTTCATGACCCGCTACGATCCGCCCAAACTCGTCAAATACGACGACATCAGGATCGGTAGCGAAGGCGACGAAGAACTCCTTGCATCCGTCAGTAAAACCCTCAACTCCGTCCCAGCCGACAAAGTTTTTGATTTCCTCATTGACCAAGCCGACAAGCTTCACGCCTCCGACATCCATATCGAGAACCTGCGCACCAGCATCCGCATTCGCATGCGCGTGGATGGCATCCTGCACCCCGTCGCCCTCCTCGACCGCAGTCGCTACCGCATCATCATCAGCGAACTTGGCTCTCGCGCAGACATTTCCGCTGCTGCCACGCACGCTCAATCCAGCCACATTCAAAAAGAAGTCAAGACTCCCAGCAACACCACCAGCACCTCCAACGGCTCATCCCATCTGCTCAACATCCGCGTCGAAACCATCCCCACCATGTATGGCCAAGACGCCGTACTCCGGCTCTTTAATTTCGACGAATCGCTACTTAATCTTGACCTACTCGGCCTGTCCATGCAAGAACTGGAAACCATCAACGAAGTCATTTCTCACCCCCGCGGCATGGTCCTAATGGCCGGCCCCACCGGTTCCGGCAAAAGCACCACATTGTATTCGATTATCAATGCTCTCAATACTACCGAACGCAAAATCATCACGCTAGAGGACCCTATTGAATACGGCATCACCGGTATCTCACAGATACCGGTCAACACTACCAACGACCAAAAACAGCTCGAGAACTTTGCCGACGGCCTGCGCAGCGTTCTCCGCCTCGACCCAGATGTGGTCATGATCGGCGAAATCCGCGACATCGATACAGCTCGCACCGCCATCCAGGCCTCCATCACTGGCCACCTCGTCCTCAGCTCTTTCCACGCCAATACCGCCGCCGCCGCATTTTCTCGCATGGTGGACATGATTGGCATCAACCCCATCTTCTCCTCCGCCATCAGATTGGTGATCGCACAAAGGCTAGTCCGCCGGCTAGACGCGAATAAAACCGCGTATGAACCCGACGCAGCCACCAAAAACTATGTAAAATCCATCCTGCAAGGAATACCCGAAAACGCCCTCGCAACTCTACGGCAATCCGTAGATATAGACAATTTCAAGCTATACAAACCCGTCGCCAGTGAGGAAAACCCCTTCGGCTACAAAGGTCGCATGGCTATCATGGAGCAAATGGTGGTCACCCCAGACATTCAGGCCTACCTGCGCGGCGATGCCATTAATGCCGGCGCCGAAATCATCGAGCAAACTGCGCGAGACAACGGCATGTTAACCCTGCTCCAAAAGGGCGTCATCGCGGCGCTGCGCGGCGAAACAACCCTCCAGGAAGTGAATCGTGTGATATGAGCCGAACTCGCATTAACTTTCCCGAATCATGCCCGAGCGTTGTGGTTTTATTAACATTAACATGATATAATACATTATAATTAAGTGGGCAAAATATGAATCCAGAAGCAAATACAAAACTGAAATTGAATCCAATCAAACCGGCCGATGAAAATGCTAAACCGAAAACCATCGGCTCTATGCCGGTCTTTCCATCTCTAGCCAAGTCAGAGCCACCAAGCCCCGCACCCCAACCGCTACCCCAGTTGGAGCCAACCCCGCAACCCACAACCCAACCAACTCAACCAGTCCCGCCCGTACCAGTTCCGACACCCGCAGAGCCAACACAAACACCACCACCAGCGCCGACTCTCCCACCGCCAGAACCAGCGCCCATGGTCGCACCATCTCCAGCACCAACCCCAACCCCAGCAAATCCCTTCCTCTCATCCGGCTCGAATGCACCAGCCCTAGCATTCCCCACCGCATCAGAGCCAGCCAAACCAGAAAAACACTCAATATTTTCCAAAGCTAAAAAAACTTCCGCGGATGTAGCCGCCACCCCACAGGCTAGCCAACCAGCGCCACCAGTCACCCCTACTCCAGACACAAAAATACCCCAAGAACCATACGAGCTAAACTTTGAGCAGGAACAACCGGCGAACCCCGAACCAGCACCGGAACCAGATCTTAACGCCATCACTAGCCCACTCCTTGAACCGTCTCCCCAGTTTTTCGCAAACAACACCGAACAAACACCCACCAACCAACCCCCCACCGAACTCGACGCCGCCCGCATGCAAGAACTCACCATGGCGCCCCAATTCCAATTCCTCCAGCCAGCCCAGAAGATCAAAGCCCCATTCCGGTTCAAAAAGGAGCCGATTTCCGCACCAGCTCCACTGCCAGCCACGCCCGAAGACGGCTCCGTGCTGCCGTTCCTCGCAGAAGACGGCAGTCTGCCGATGCCGCCCGAACTGGCACCACAAGAGCAGCAGCAAGACCTGCTCAAAGCCACACCGCCCGCGCCCACCGAACCGCCAAAAATCGAATTCGGCAATGCCGCGCACATCAATCAGATCAAAAAAACTCGCCGTCGCACTCTGGCTGCCATCATCATTCTTCTAGCTCTCGGTATCGGAGCATTCTTCGTCATCACCCAAGTCATCAATAAACCCGCAAACAATCGCCAAAACAGCGGCACACCCGCACAGGCAACAGCAATCGTTGGCCCAACCCTAGACTACGCCCCAAGCGGAACAACCAGCACGCTCAGCATTTACACCGAGGGCGACACCATCTCCACCGACCCGCTGGACGTCCAAAACGCCACCGCCCGCAGCACCTATCCCTGCACATATTCCGAATGCTTTGGCTACAAAGAAGTCCGCGCAGATCACCAAAACCTCGTCTTTATCAAAGACGGCGAAGACTACCTAATCTACGATTGGAACGAAAAACGCGCACAAAAACTAACCCCCCTAGCCCAAGACGCCGCCAATAATAAGTCCCCGATTGCTGGAATGCGGCTGGCCTACCAGGGCGACAGTGTCTTTGGTATAATCTTTTCGTATCAACTCGAGGCAACCGAGAATCAGAGCGGCAACAAAGCTGGCTTCTTCAGTTTTACCGATAACACCATCAAGGTCGCCTCTGACCGCTGCAACGGTATAGAACCCCTCAACGCCAACAGTGTAGTTTGCCGTCAACATGACGGCGACAACCCTAACCTATCGGTCTTCGACCCAGCCACAGGCGAAGTCGTATTCGCCCGCAACGGCGCTGGCAACAGCCAGCTAACCATGTTCTATTACCCTTATGGTAGCGGCTTTTACACCCTTAGCAACGGCACCGAAGACTGGCTATACGACACCAATTTCAGCCCAGCCCTCGCAGACAAAACCCTCAAACGCCCAACGTACGGACTAATAAACGGGCATGTCGTTCTGATGGATACCACTGTCGGCATAATCAGCACATACGACCTCAGCGCCGATTTATTCTATTCCAGTCTAACCTTTAACTCCGTTGGCCGCATTATAAGCGAACGTTCGTTAGTTGCTGTGATCGGTGGCAATAACCACCTGCTCTTAGTCAATACCAGCGGGCAATCTGTTATAGATTTAGGAGAAATCCCGGACGGCCGAACACCCGTCAAAGACGGCGACGTCTGGTCTGGCGAGTACTCAGCCGACAAACTATCCCTCTTTTTCGAAGCCACCATCCAAGAAGAACAAGTAGTCGAGCCGCCCACCAACACGCAAACCCCAGAAGCCCCTCAAACACCTGGCAACACCTCAGCCAATCCCACGGATACCAATCCGACCGACACCAATCCCACACCAGCCGACCAACCCCAAACCACCACCAGAACCGTCACCTACCTCGTCCGCTACAGCTACTGGTACGACTTCGTCACCAACCAATCCGGCATCGACGAAACCAGAACCGAACAAAAGTGATCAGGTTGCACTCTTCTTGCATTCGCGCATCTACCTCATTTCGAGGTGATTCTCGAGGACGGCGAGAGTATCAGCGACGAACGCCGTGACGACGGCCGTGAGGAGTGTACCGAGAAATGACGGTGGATGCGAAAGAATGCTAAAAAACCTATCTACCTAATCGCTCAAACACCCTCGCCTTATACGCCTCCACCCCCGGCTGGTCAAACGGATCAACCCCCAGCATCAACGCCGACAAGGCACAAGAGAACTCAAAAAAGTACAGCAGGTGCCCGATAGAACGCGCCGAAATCTCCGGCAACTCCAGTATCATATTCGGTGTACAACCACCATCATCGCCACAAGTCGAGTGCGCCTCAGCCACTGCCAGCAACGCTTGATCATTCGCCCAAGCCAGAGTCTTCCCGGCCAAGTAATTCAGCCCATCCATATCATCTTTCTCGGCCGGAATCACAAACTCACCCGTATCACCAACCCGAATCACCGTCTCAATCATGTTCCTCGGCCCATCCTGAATATACTGCCCCAAAGAATGCAGGTCAGTCGTGTAGCCAACAGAGGCAGGGAACAATCCCTTACCATCCTTGCCTTCGCTTTCGCCAAACAACTGCTTCCACCACTCTGCCACATAATTCAAACTCGGCTCGTAACTCGCCAAAATCTCGGTTGTTCGCCCCTTGCGCAAACACAGGTTCCGCAAAACCGCATACAGAGCAGCCGCATTCTCCCGAACCCCACCCAGCCCCGAAGTTCCAGACCCCTCGTCGCCTCGGTATTCTGCCCACGCATCCGCCGCTCCAGCCATAAACTCGCGAATGTCAACGCCAGAAACAGCAATCGGCAGCAGCCCAACAGTAGTGAATACTGAATACCGTCCGCCAATATCGTCAGGCTCAATAAACACCCGCCACCCCTCTTTCACTACCATGTTATGCAAGGTACCCACCGAATCCGTAGAAACAATCGTTCGTTTGCGCGCCTCCTCCTCGCCGTACCTTTCCACCAATTTCTGTCGCAAAATCCTAAAGCCCAAGGATGTTTCCAGAGTCGTACCAGATTTACTATTCACATTCAAGTAAAAATCCTTCCCCTCTAACGCTGCCAGCACCTTATTCAATTCAACCGTGCTCAAACTATTGCCCGCAAACAGCACCGGAAAATCACTATCTGCGCCAGATTCCGAAAGCGCACTCACCACTGCTTTGGCCCCCAGATATTGCCCGCCAATCCCCAAACATACCAACACATCTGCTCGTTCCCGAATCTCAGCCGCCATCTCCAATACCCGCTCAAACTCCGCCTTATCATACCGTCCCGGCAGGTCTAACCATCCAGTCATATTCAACCCCTGCAGCTTACTGAACGCCGCCTCCGCCTCCGGCCACGCCGCCTCTACCTCGGCATCGCTCACAAATCCATCAATATACTTTGTGTTTAACTTCAAACCCATAACTTCTCCTCCACTGGTTATGCCACTCATTATATACTGTGCCCGGCCAAAAGAAAAGCCCCCTCATCATCGGGAGCTTAGACAAATCACGGCCCAGCCGTTGTATGCTAGAAGAATCACTCAGACTTTACCCCCGGGCTAGCCAGCCCAAGCAGTTCCGACGTCACCACCATCTGATACCCGCTATCCTTTAGCGACTTCAATATCTCATCCAAAACTACGGGCGTATAGATAGAATTGGGGTCAGTATGGAAAAGCAATATCGATCCATTCCCCAGACTTTTATTGTCTAATACCTGCCGAATCTCTTTCTCGGCGCCCAGCGCCATCCAGTCCAGGCTGTCCACATCCCAATTCACAGTGTAGTAGCCTAATTCATTCGCAGCCTTAATCGTCGAACTGTTATACTCGCCATACGGCGGCCTATAAAGATTCATCTCGAACCCCAAGGCTTCCACAATCTTGTCGTGAACACCCACTATCTCTTTTCGATTGCGCTCAAGCGAGTATTCGGCCACATGCAGATGTTTGTCGCCATGGTTGGCGATCTCATGGCCCGCTTCGTAAATCTCCAGCAGAGCATCCATATTCTTGTCAACCCAAGTACCACAAACAAAAAACGTGGCTTTCACCTGATTTTCGTCCAGAATCCGTAGGATCTCCGGCACATTAGCTGAATCCCACGATGAATCGAAAGTGATGGATATCCGACTGTCCTCAATCGTCGCTCGTCGGATCGGCGAATACAGATTTACAGTAGTTTCCGACTCCGCAAGCAATAGCACGTCAGGTTCTGGGGCGGGAGCGCTAGATTCAGCGCTCCTTTCCACCACCTTGAACATCAGACTCTCCCACATCATATCCGCTCCTACAAACCGGACGGTCACATAAATCGGCCGGGTCTCGTCAAAAACATACATCTGTTTGCCCTCGCTGTTCAGGCCCGAGTACCAGCCATTCATCCAGGCATTGTCGCTGTGTGGATACCAGTCTGCGCCAGGTGGGTGCAGCACTACATCAACATCAAATGGACTGTCTTCCGCCGCAGCTACATCCGCTTGCTCCGGTATCTTTTCCGCCAGTGAACGAACGTTCGTTAACTCAACATAGCACGGCACGCTGACTGGTGTATCATTCCAATCTCGAGTGTCAGCATTGTAGTTAAACGCGACGATTTCCGTCACTAACGACAAAAATGGTGTTTCCCTATCCCAATCCGGAAATTCCGGCGGAATCGGCAAGTCAGTATTCGCAATAACCCCGCCAATCCGGCTGATCGAACCATCAAACAGATTAGCCAGAGATTCCACTTCAATGACATGAACGGTCTCCTGCACATTGTAATACTGCCAAAACCCGCTCTGGCCGTTGATATCGGCCACCCAAAAGTTGGCTTCTTCTTTCGGCAGTTCGTCTAACGGAATCATATCGTTTGTAAAAAACGTCATATGTTCCGCAAAACTAAACCCGGCCGCGAACGACTCTTGAGCCTCTTCGTAGGTTGTCGCCAACCTCAGCTCGGCACTAGCCATCATGGGCATTCCGGCCATCAACAGGAGTGCCAGTAACAATGCAACTAGCTTCTTCATGGTGCATACCCCTTTCTTCCAGCAAAATTAAAGATCACCTTTCGGCATCTATCATTGTATCATACTGCACCCATAGCTGTCAATGTTGACTTTCTGAACCACCCACACTTTTTGTAGCTGTGTAAAAGCTTGTCTAACAGACAAGCTTTTACACAGTTTCAAAAAAGAGGCATAATGGTATCTGAAAGGA
>QMCD01000546.1_pt1 | contig 26004 bp, 27 predicted proteins | sample 1821841 | NCBI WGS metagenome assembly QMCD01 (sample SAMN01991225, study PRJNA193472) | Termite gut metagenome, whole genome shotgun sequencing project. | isolation source: worker | host: Macrotermes natalensis | reverse complement strand
CAGCCCGAACCCCTGCCAAACCTCGATTACAAGATTATGCAGGGCAACTCGCTGTTGGAGAGTTTCGAGGGCGAGGATTTGAGTGTACTGTATAAAGATGATGAGGCGGTGAGCGATCTATTTTCTGTGCCGCGCAAACGGCAGGATATTATCGAGTTGCAGAGCCGATATTTTAGCACTACCAACCACGCCGAAAAGAGCAAGATTAAAAGCGAGATCAACGAAATAATCGTGTCTCATCTTGAGAAATCGCTACGCCAAAAGAAGAGGCTGTTAAACAAACAGTTGGAGCAAACTCGCACTACCATAGCCAACTTTCAAGCAGGCATTGACGGTGGCGGCATTCCAAAGGGCCGCATTGCAGAATACCAGAAACGCATCGACAAAGAGAGTAAAGCACTCGCTTCGTTGGAGGTCGCCAAATCGGAGTTGGATAATAAATCACAACGCCTGAAAGTTATCAGCGACGACAGCCGCCCATTTTTCCTGTGGCATCTGTTCTTCAAAGACGTCTTTGAGAAGGGAGGGTTTGATATTGTCATTGCCAATCCTCCGTATGTATCTATAAAAGATATTGATAAAAGCGAACTTGAAGAATACAAAAACATATATAAGACAGCAAAGGGGCAAACCGATTTGTATGCGCTATTTATAGAGGCAGCTATTTCGATAAGTAATAATGACGGTGTAATTGCCTACATTATTCCTGATACATTGAATGACCGTAGTAACTTCACAGAAACACGGAAAATACTACTGAAACAAACGACGCTACACTCACTTCTTACTCTAAATAGAGTGTTTGAAAGTGCTACTGTGGGAAGCACCATTTTTGTTGCCCGAAAAGGTCAAAGTATTGCTCCCGTTAACTTTTCCAAATCTGAAGATTCCGAAACATTCAAACAGAACGTCTTAACTACTATCGTAATTGAGCAGTCATCTATCTATGCCAATGAGAATCACTGTTTTTTATTTGTCGACGAAAAGAAGGGGAAGCTGCTACACAAGATAGATGAGGGGAAGAAACGCTTGGAAGAAATATGTTATTTGGGACGTGGAGAGGAAATCGGCAGAAAGTCCAATGTGATTTTGACGTCAGAGGTCGATGATTCTAAACCATTCTTCTCGGGCGGCGATTTTGCGAGGTATACCGTGCCTGCAATAACCAAGTACATCAAGGTTATGGATATTCGCAAACCGCACGATCCATTATATGGGTCTAAAATAGTGGTTCGTCAAGTAGGGAATATCATTACAGCGACATATGATTATTTAGGTTGTGTCATTCCACAATCGGTTTACACAATAGCTTGTGAGAATGCTGAATACGAGATGGAGTATCTTCTGGCACTACTCAATTCATCTCTTTTCAATTATATTTATCGCCATAAATATAAAACGAAAGAAATTTTCCCGCGCATTTTATTGGAAAACTTGAAGAGCTTGCCAATCGCTTTTGCCTCGAAGAACATTCGAGGGTCGATTGTCGAGAAAGTCGAGGCTATTCATCGTGCGAAAGCCGCAAATCCCGCCGCCAACACCTCCGCCCTCGAATCCGAAATAGACCGGATGGTGTATGGTCTCTATGGTCTGACAGAAGAAGAAATTGCGATTATTGAAAATACATAAACCGCTGACGACATGGCAAATAAGTTGATACAAAAAAATCTAATCAATAATGCCATTTCTGCCTATTATGCAGCGATAGAATTGCATAATAAGCCTAACTTCGGGTATCGATATGAGATAGTATCAATTCTTTTGATAAACGCTTGGGAGTTGATACTCAAGGCCTTTGTGCGTAAGTATATTAAAAGCAAGCAAATCTACAGAAAAAATAAATCTACTGAAAAAAAGGAAACGTTACCTTTAAAGTCAGTTGTTGGCTACTGCAAGGAGTACCTTAATGGGATTGACCCCAACAATTTTTTCAAAGCGACAAGCCACAACATATTGAAAGTGGAAGAGTATAGGGACAATGCGATACACTTCTATAATGAATCCGCAGAACCTGTGTTATTTGCCCTAATAGCAAAAAATGCCTATGATTTTCCTCGCTTTGTGAAGGAATATTTCAACAAAGACATATTCTTGCAAGAAAATGTTCATATTTTGCCAGTTGGCTTTAAGTTGCCATTTAACCCTACAGACTATTTCAAGACCAACTACACCAACCCCTCTAAATCACAAGAGGTTAGAGATTTCGTCAACGGTCTCATTTCTGTTATAGGAGAACTGAAAACTGAAGGTATAGAAGAATCTATCGTTATTGGCTTTAATGTGGCTTTGGAACGCACGAAGCATGTCAAAAACAGTGATTTCATTGCAGAAATTGCTCCTCATGGCGCTGTTACCACTGCCGTACCCATTTCAACAGTAAAACAATTCAGGTTTTCAGGAGAAAAAGGGGCTCAGCCTATGTTTGTTTCCACAGAAGAATTTTACGCATATTATAAATTAACATATCACGACCTATTACATCAATGCAAAGAACGATATAGTGGTTTCATTGCAGACAAAGCCTTTAACGGCCGAATGTCCGAAATGAAAACTAATCCGAAGTACGCTGGGACACTTGGAAAAAACCCTAAAAGCCGATCAAAAATTTCCCCACAATATGGTTATTCCGAGGAATGCTTCGAACATTTAGATCAATTCTATTCTAAGGAGTCTTCAACAACTCCTTGACCTTTGCTTTGATATTCTCGTACGTCGCTGTAAGGCGTCCCTTCGCCGTATTTGTTAGCAGGGCTGTGTGCGCTACAGCATCCCTTACCGGTTTATATTCAACAGCATCCTGTTCCAATCGCTGTTTTTCCTGCTGGTCGGCAATAATAGTCGCCGATAAAAATGCTAATGATTTCATTTCCAAGTAAGAAAAATCATCCGGATTCTGTCTTATATCGAAGGTGATGTTTGCAGCCTGTTTATTTCTACCCTCACGCGCTCTAAAACCATTTTGTGCATTGTGAACTTCATTCTGGGCTGTCGGGCTGGCTGTTAAAGGGATATTCTTATGGCGAATGACGTTTCGTAAAAGATTTTCAGACACGAAACATTCTCCATACGAGGCAAAATTAAATTCGGCATCGGATTGTAAGTCATTAACCCAGCCCTCCACCTTGCTCCTTTCGGAAGAATCTTGAGGTGGAAGGAATTCATCCACAATCGTATTGAAGAGTTCTTTAGACTTTCGTTCTTTGCGAGTAATTCGTTTATTCTCGGAATCCCCCTCCTGTCTTAGCTCAATACGCCATACATCCCACTGCTCTATTATTAACCTGAGCAGTTTTTTAAGTTCATTAAGAAACTCGACGAATTTTGGATCGTCGGAAACAATACCCTCGCGACTACTTGTGAATCTATCGTCTTCGTCGTCCAGTCCATTGTAGTGGATCTGTCCGTACAAGTAGCTTTCAACGACGCTTGTCGTTGGAATGTGCTTGAGTATATCTTTTTCTCTCAATCTACCATTAACATACAAATCAACGCTAACTTTCTCTTCCGAATCTCGGATTTTAAGTTGAGAGGGCTTCTCTACCGAGGCAATAAAACCGCTTATCGGCAGTTCCTCTGCCAGTTGTTTATTCTGCTTCAGGGCAGAATTGTCCAGTAATTTTTGCGTAACGTAATCATCGTTAATCTCATTAATTAACCATAGTAACTGCGTATCATTGGCTAAATCGGATAACTCATCAATAGTAATCGCCCTGTCGTCGAGATGAATGCAGAATGAATTATCGATCAACGAAAATCTGAAATACAGGGCAATCAACTTCCGAATATAATCGATTTTGTTCCTTATTCCTTCATGAATATTTTGAAAATGAATAACCGTACCTTGGGTCATCCCATTCGTCAGAGTTCCAAACAGGGCATGATCAACATCGCCCAAACCATACTGATTAACTTCTAAGTCTTCGTTTATAGCATTGTCGAGGCCAGAATTATCTATGGTTCCTCCCACGAAGTTGGTGTTCGCTGTTTTTGTTATAACCGTGATTGTATCGGCACAGGATAGCAAAGCAAGCTTGCCAATACCTTTTCGACCTATGAAAGGGCGTTTTTTCGATGAGGCTGTTTTACCTTCCTTTCGTTTCGAATAACCGATTTTCAGAAACTTATTCTGAAAATCATCTGCAGTCATCCCGACTCCATCGTCTTTTACGACTAAGGTGTTATTCTCCCTATCAATATAAATCCATACATTATTGGCATCGGCATCCCATGAATTGGAAATTGCTTCACCCAAGACGGTAATAAAACTCCTATACAGGTTGCGCCCCAAATGGTTTAGTACGCTCAGGGAGAAATGGAAGGTAAAGCCGCTACTCATAATCTCTCATGTTTTTGTAGGTGGGACAGTATGCTCTTTCCAATGACACATCCCAAATCCACTGGAACCGCATTACCTATTTGTGTTCCCAACTTCGTCATGGATATATCGCCTTCGTTTTGATAGAATTTGTAATCTTGGGGGAAAGTTTGCAACAAGGCTGCTTCTCTGACAGATAAGGCTCGATCCTGTTCCGGATGCCCAAATCGTCCTGTTCCGAAATTATAAAATTGGGTCGTTATCGTGGGCGAAGGTTCGTTCCAAGACATCCGACCATATACGGATTTATATGTGCCACCGGTTTCTTTGTTATGGCACGGCAGTCTCAATTCTTCATCCCAGTCCATCCATGTGCCGTTCGGCTTCGATGCTTTGATCCGTTTGAGGTTGATATCGGTCAGAGCTGTCGTATAATGTAGTGCATCGTCGGGATTTCTTTGGCCATTATCAAGTCTCGGCAGATCACCGATGGTTTCGTGTGTGGTTTTGTAATTAGACTTATCGTGAGTTTTTTCTATCAAAGCTATCTCGCCGAATCTTGATGCCAACAGGACGAGCCGTCTCCTCTTTTGAGGAATGCCGTAATCGGGGCAATAAACCTTACTGAATGCTACATGATAGCCCTTGCTTTTCAGTAAATCCACAAACTCTTGAAATATCTTTTTATTCGCCAGATTGGGCACGTTCTCCATTGAGACAATCTCCGGGTCAGTTTCTTCTATCAGTCGGGCGAACTCATTTAGCAAGTTCCACTTTTTTCCTCCCTCCTTTTCCTCATCCTTGATTTTATTTGCGTGAGTCGAAAAGGGCTGACAGGGAGCGCATCCGACTAAAACTTTAACGCCTGGTTTATCCCAATATTTGTTAAGAAGTTCTTCTCCTGTTATCGAAGTTATGTCGCCGCCGATAAAGTCAGCTTCGTTATTGCTCTCATATGCGAATCTGCAACTTACATCGGAGTCTATTCCTGCAAGCACAGGGATACCCGATTTCTTCAAACCGTGAGAGAGACCACCTATTCCACAGAATAAGTCAATTGCAGAGATGTTTGTAGACAGGTTCATCTATTTTTATCCAATGTAAATCACACAAATGTACGAAATTATTGTAATCGCAACACATATAACACGATTCATTCCGAAGCGTCTAAGTGTATAATTATCGTGTTCTTATTTTTCTTTTTCTCGCCGGATGGCTTTGACCCCACTTATGCAACTCTTCGGCATCAAAATAGACCTTGCGGCCATCCTTGTGGTGGGGGACTTTTTGGGTGCTGACGAGTTGGTAGATCGCGGCGGTGGAACGATCCAGAATTTTGGCAGCGGTGTTAATATCGATACGGCCATGAACATCGGGTATAGCTTCCGTGGCTGGAGCCGAGCTGACAGGTTTTGGTTTGGCCATTGCTGCCCTCCACGCGGGCATCGTCATGAAGACTTTCACAACGTCATCCTCATAGAACAACGTTTTACGGTCCTCGGAATGGGACACCAAGACTCCCTGCATGGCTAATTCATTCACGGCCTTCGGACGGAGCTTCAACGCACGACACACCTCGTGCATATCCATCGTGGGGCGGTTGGGCGTGACGCTCTTTTGAAGATTGTCGAGTTTCTTTTCGAGGAGGGTCATTCGTTGCACAAGCTCGGGCAGAGCCGTATGATCCGTGCCACCCGAGGTGAGTAACTCCAATATTTTCTCTACTGCTGCGGGCAGATTGTCAAAGGTTAGTTTTTTGGACATATGTTAGTCGATAAATATATCCGAAAAATCCCAAAGATACCCGCCGTCCGAAGTCCGGACGATTTTGTAATACGTGTCGTTATAGGTGCAGTATGACTTGAAAACCTCTCTGTTTTTGGTTTTCGACACGAATTCGGGTAATTTGAACTCAACTCGGTTGAGTCGAGTATATTCCTTTGCCAAGTTGTCTATTGTCCACTTGACGTGTTCAACAGCAGCGGCGTTGGTAAAATGCTTCGATGCTGCCGGTATGGCATCCTTGATAGCACTCCAAACTTCGCCTGCATCGAAATTCTTTTGCAGGTTCGGGATAGCATCCCACTCACTGGTCTCGTGAAAATAGGCCACGATGTGTTTCAAAGTCGCTTCGCGTACTTCATACACACTCTCCTCCTTTTGCCAACTCCAAATATCAGCATTCTGACGACGCTCCTGTGCCTGGGCTTGGGTTTTCTCGACGGCGATGTAGAATTTCATGGAAGAGGCAACCGAGGCTCCGATGTCATTCCATTCCTCCTGACTGATGCGAGGGGAAACGCAAGCAGCCATCGTGAGGCTCATTGTGGTGGCAAAAAGTATTTGCCAAAAGTTTCTCAATTTCATAATCCCAAATACTATTTTATTCCAGTTCCTTTTTGATGAATCCCTCGAGCGTCTTCTTATCCGGCAGCGAAAGGAGGTATTTCGAGACGAACATTTTGTCGTCCATCTTGGCGGTCGTGTATTTCACCAATGCCTCATTTTTGTCAGCACAAAGGATGATTCCGATAGGTGGATTATCGCCTTCGGCCATCATTTCGGCCTCGTAATAATTCAGATAGAGGGTCATCTGACCGGCATCGGCATGGGTGTATTTCCCGATTTTGAGATCGATGAGCACGTGGCATTTGAGGATGCGATGGTAGAAGACCAGGTCGATGTAGTAGTGCGTGTTGTCGAACGTGATACGTTTTTGGCGTGCTTCGAAACAGAACCCTGTCCCCAGTTCCATCAAGAATTTTTGAAGGTGGTTCAAAATGGCCTGCTCCAAATCCGACTCGCTATACTCGCTCTTCTCTTCCAAGCCCAAAAACTCCAGCACCAGCGGGTTGCGGATGATATCCACGCTGTTGGTCGGCTTAAGATTCTTGATTTTGGCAATAACAGCCTCTTTGTTCGTGGAAAGTGTAGTGCGCAGAGCCAAGGAGGTGTCAATGGCCCGCGCCAACTCACGGACACTCCAATTGTTTTTGATGGTCTCGACCTCGTAAAAGAGGCGCTGTAGAGGATCATCAACCCGAATAAGTTCCAGAAAATGAGAATAGCTCAGCTTGGATAGAAGCAACTCGGGTGGCAAATCCGGAGATTCGGCGGACGCTGTCCGCAAAATCGGTAATTGATCGATAAGTATCTCGTTATTCGACTGCTGTAATTTTGCGGACACTGACCGCAAAATTTGCGGGTAACTCATATAGAACAACCTACATGAATGAAGTTCGCGACTCCTCAAGCCCTTGATTCCTTTGGATTTCAGCTTGACCGCGATATCTTCGAGCAACCTCGAGCCATATTCCGCTCTGTCCGCTCCATTCTGCTCATATTCGAGGATGTAGCAACCAATCAGCCAATTTCGAAGTGTCAACGATTGATTGACCGCCTGAACGGCATTAGTCTGCAACACACTATGGGCTTGATAAACGCTTTCTATCAGCTGTTCAAAAGTCGGTTGCTTTATTTTCATATGTCTCGAAAGTATAGTTGCAAAGGTAATAAAATCCATTGTTAGTTACTATCTTTTCCCTATGGACATTATGGAATTTCGCGAATACTGCCTGTCGCTGCCAGAATTGAAAAAATCAAGGAGACCTGACCCACGACTCTTGCTGAGACTCTTGCCGCAGCAAGGGTAATCGTTTCTTGGCCATATGCTATGCCTTATTGGGTGATTTGCGTGGTTTGGATTGGGGTAACTTGTCGATCAATTTCTCTTTCACGACGCGGTAACTCTCCGCCGGATTATACTCTGTACCGGGACGGAGCAGATTGTTCGTATCGTCCAGGAACTCGCCGTTATTGAGTTTGTTATCCATATTGCTCGTGTAGAGCGCGTGCGACGGCTTTTTGCCTTCGTTCTCCATGTATTTCAGAAAACAGTCCATCACATCATCTGCATTCAGCCGATCGTCTTGCAATGCCCGATGCAGATCGAACAGGTCACGTCCTTTGCGGCGCTCGTACAATGCCCTGACTTTCGTGCCAACCAGTTCGTTCAACGGATAGGTAAGAATATCACACTCGCCCGAAAACCATTGGCTCTCAACTTTGAAATGGATCGCCTCGAAAGGCAAGACATTTCGACAGAAACTCATCCTTGTATATCGCCACGAGTGCACGGCAGATGATTAAGTCCTGCTCCACTTGCAAGTCTTCTGCCCACGGTACAGTCTCGCGCCACTCAACAACTGCTGATTCTGGGATCATTCGTCTATTTCTATATATTCGTTAATTAGTATTTTCCACATCTTGTTGAACTCGGATTGTTCACCTAATTGGACATCGGTCTTAAGTGGCATTTTTCTGAACTTGAAACCAGCCTGCTTCACCTTGTCCATGAGTACCTTGGCTTTGGCTCCCTGCTCCAACACCTCATCCAAAATATAGCCAAAACGTTGAATAATCGCAACTGGGAAAAGTCCCAAGAAGTCGGGCGTGAGTTTATCAAAATCCATCTCGTCGACCAACTCGTTCAGAACCGTACACACTCGACTCAGGCCTCCAACCTCCTTTTGATACAGCAGCAAATCAAAAGCCGTGAGCTCCGGACTCGACACCGACACATCGCCTGTTTTGCCCGTTCTTTTCTGCACAAAGGCGTTGGGAATCTCCTTTTTCGACACGAAATTTATCTTCACGCCGTTTTTGAGTTTATCGCGCAGTGTTGTCCCTCCCGCAACGACCGTGAACTCCTGTGGTTGCTGATGAGCGGCCCCATAAAACGCAGCGGCGTTCAGCAGACCGATGTAATAATCCTTTTTCAGATAGGTCATCAGTTGGTCGATATAAACCACCGGCGGCACAATGCCTTTGAGTTCATATTCGATAGGAACGACCACGTAAAAGCCTCTCCATACAGACTGAATTTTACCGGCCTCGACCATTCGCCAAAGCGCGACGCGTTTATTGGCTTGTGTTATAGAGGGAAAATGCGTATCGATATCGTCGAGGGAGAAAGTAACCCTTCCTCTCTTCGGCAAGTCGAGAACCCATTCCCTTATCGTTTGTTCGCTTTTCACCGGCCTCAAATCAACATTTCAATCGCAAAGATATACATAATTTGTAGATTATCGCAAATGAAGTGTTAATTATTGTCGCTCCTTGTCCGAAATTTATGCTATATTTCGGACAAGCCGATTCTGCCGCATGGAGGGTGTTATTGAGAAATCGATTATCTTTGCCGTATGGACATTATGGAATTTCGCGAATACTGCCTGTCGTTGCCGTGCGTGGAGGAGACCACGCCGTTCGATGAGACGACACTCGTCTACAAGGTCGGCGGGAAGATGTTTTGTTATGCCGACATGGTCGATTTCCCGTGGATTGCGGTGAAGTGCGACCCTGACGAGGCGATTGAACTGCGGGAGCGTTATCCGAATCTCGTCACGCCTGCGTATCACGGAAATAAAACGCACTGGAATGGCGTGAGTACGAGTGGCGAATTGCCGGACAGTTTTGTGAAGGAACAACTGCTCAATTCCTACCTGTTGGTCGCCAAAGGCATTACCCCAAAATCGCTGCGGGAGGAGGTGGCTGCGGCGATTGAGAAGAACGGAATACGAATTAGCATCTGATTATCAATGTCTTGTATCGCAAGTTTGTCGCAAATTTGCGTTATTTTTGCGACAAAATAAGGTCTCTACTGAGGTTCTGAAAAACAAATTCGGCGGACATTGTCCGCCGAATTTCGCTATCTCCGCGCTCCGTAACAATAATTCTGGCGCTGCTCATAGTGGCGACGAATGTCGTCGAAGGTTCGAATCTGCGATTCCATATAATTGCCGTTGGGTTTTACATCGAGAAATTGATCCTTGATCCGATAGATTTCGGCATAACTAATAAAAACACGTCCGCCGATGCGGACGTAGCTAATGTAGCCTGAATTGAACCATCTTTCGATGGTACGATAGGTGACGCCAAATACAGCAGCAGCCTGTTTCTTGCTGAGAAGCCTTGAGTTCATCTCCGAAGAGCGTGTTTTGTCGTTTGCTGGATACATAATTGATGAATTTTAAGTTATCCGGCAAAATTACCCGAAGCAATGCACAAAAACCAAGGAGTCGCACAGAAGAATAACCAAGTAACAGCACGGGGTAATAGGTTTGTGCAACTTTGAAGTTGCACTGCAGATTTACTTAGATTTTGTCTTTCCAGAGTGCACTCGATGATTATCTATGGAAAAATCAAAATATTCATGATAAATCCACACATAACTATAACATTACGGCTCTTGGGTAATGTATCACCAGTTTATTAAAAATAACTTTTTACCGCAAACTCAAACTGGTCGATGAAGATGCGCTTGAATGCCGAGAGGTTGTTCTGCTCGTAGAACAATAGCATCGCCTTTTTGTAGTCGATCGAATCGACTGTGCGGAACGAGATCGGGCAGTAATCATTCGCTATCAATTCGGCGTTGCTCACGATGCGCGCCGTACGCTTGTTGCCATCGTTGAAGGGCTGGATGTACGAAATCAGCACGAGAAGCAACAGGGCTTTCTCGAAAACACCCTCGCGCCGATTCACCAATTCGCACACAGATTCCAACGCCTCGCGAATTTGGAATTCGTTATCCAACGGGCGGTAGTTCGTTCCTGTGATGCCGACACTCCGGGTACGGATATTACGATCGACACCCAAATCCTGCACTAAAATTCCGTGAATATTTTCGATTTTCGCCAAGGTCAAAGGTCGCAGGTAGTGGGGATGCACGATGACATAATCGAGTGCTTCTTTGTGGTTGAGCAGCATTTTTGCCTCCTCGAGCGACTTGCCTTTGGCCGTTTCGCGCTCCATCAACAGGCGTTCGGTTTCGAGCAACGAATAGGTATTGCCCTCGATTTGCGACGACTTCCAACTCAAATCGACCGCCAGGCGTTCCATCTCTTTTTTGTACTGTGACGAGGCTAACTTGGATACATTTTGTCGAAATTGTCGTTGCAATGTTTCGAGTTTTTCGCGCTCTTGAGCAGTGAACAGCGGTGCGCCAGCCAACAAGTCGAGCAGATCGAAATTGTAACCTTCGTGGATTTTTCGCTCGTCGATCTCCTTCGCAAAGTAGGTGTTGAGGTCGATAGGGGCAAACATTTCGTAGGTCGGCGAGAGGAAATATCGCGCCCCCTTGTTTTGGCCGTCGACACGAAGTTTGTTTTCGGCAATCAGCCGCCCAAGATCGCGTCGAAGCGTGGCGGATGACACCTCCAACCCAAGCCCCGAGATGATCTCTGAAGAGGAGGTTCCTGGGTGGGTTTTGATGTATTCTACAATGTTTATAGTCCTGTCGCTTCTCATAGTATTCGACGTTTATCGCTCACAAAGATATATAAATATCGCTCAAAATACAACTGTTTTGAGCGATAAATTGTGGAATAATGAGCGAAATACACTCGTGTAACCAGAATTTATAGTCTTACGTCAACTTACGACAAAATCAGGTAACCTAACCGTAACCAACATTGCGAAAATGGTAACCAACAAACGAAGTAATCGGCCACACAGGCCAACGTGATATAGATTTTACCTCCTTCAGGGTTCCCGGGGCACCGCCCCAGCGGGATCACTTCGAGGACGACTTTCGGGTCGTCCTTTTTGGTTAATATCGCCCTTGCAGCTATCTCTGTGGGCGATATTTTGGTTTTCTGAATTTCCACGCTTACGACACGAAAAGTCACCAAAACACGCCCTACAACGGGGGTTTGGTAACCTAACCGTAACCAACTATGGACATTTTCCGACATTGGTTACTCTTTTGTCGCAAGATGACTTGCACGTCCCGAAACACTGTGTTATGTTTGTCGCCGTAAACCACTGTTGCAGAGCGTTGTAGCTCCGTTTTAGAAAGTCGCAGGCGGGTTGTAATAAGTCGTATTTCGGCTGATGATGGAACGATAAAGAGCAGGTAATTTTGTAAAACGTAAGAAGCAAGAATTATGGAATCAGAAAAAAGCACTTTCGCGGTTCTCTTTGTAGCCCAAAAAGGAAAATGCAATGCGGCGGGCAAGGCCCCCGTAATGGCGCGCATCTCGGTCAATGGCGAACGGGTTCACTTGGCCACAAGGGTCTATGTCGATCCCGCCAAATGGCAATCCAAAGAGGGTCGGGTTTTGGGCAAGACCCTGGAAGATAAGGCTGCCAGCGACCAGCTCGATGCCTATCGAACGCGCATCCACAACACCTTCAACGACCTCTTCAAACGGGGCGAGCCGATCACCGCCGAACGGATCAAACGCTCGATCACCTCGCAGACTTCGGAGATCAAACGGCTGCTGCAACTTTTCGATAGCTTCAACGAGGATTACCGAAAATTGGTCGGCATCGAGACGACGCACAAAACCCACTCGCGTTACCTGCTGACCCGTCGGAAATTGGCCGAATTCATTCAGGCTCAATACCGGGTTTCCGACATCTCCCTGACCGAGATCAACCCCAAATTCATTAACGATTTTTACCTCTACCTTCGCACCAGCGAGCCAAGCAACAGCCACAACTACCACATGAAAATGATCCAGCGCGTGCGTACGGTTTATAACGTGGCCAAGGACAATGGCTGGGTGCTGACCGACCCGTTCAGCAGCTTCAAAATCCGCATGGAGGAGACGCATCGCGAGTGCCTGACCGGTGAAGAGTTGGCCCTGCTTCGGGATAAGAAACTCGTTTCCGAGCGCCTTGAGCGGGTGCGGGATATGTTCATTTTCAGCTGCTATACGGGCCTTGCCTACACCGATTTGGAACACCTTCAAAAGAGCGATATCGTGCGCGGCGAGGATGGCAAATTTTGGATCGACCGGGCCCGCATCAAAACGGGCAATGAATTCTCGGTTCCGCTGTTCGATATCCCGTTGGCCATCCTGCAACGCTATGCCAACCGTACCACTTCGGGTAAGCTGCTCGCCATCCCGACCAACCAGAAGGTCAACGATTACCTCAAAGAGATCGCCGCGGTGTGCGGCATCGAAAAACCGCTGACGTTCCATATTGCGCGCCACACTTTTGCCACGACCGTGACCCTCGAGAACGGTGTGCCGATCGAGACCGTGAGCAAGATGCTCGGCCACAATTCCATCAAAACGACACAGATTTACGCTCGCATCACCGCCTCGAAAATCGCCCACGACATGGCGGAGTTGGCCACGAAGCTCAACCCTGCCCCGGCGGTGCAAGCGGCGGTTGGTTGGTAGGCTGAGGTTTACTTATGTTAATCTTCGGCGAAGGGATAGGTCTCCTCGTAAATCTCAGAGAGGCTTTTGCCGTTGTAGAACCAGAATGGTGTCGGAGCGATGTCGTGACTAATCCCTTTCAACCTGCGCGTCAGCGCCGTCAAGGAGTACGTTTCACCCTGATAAGTCACTTTTTTCTCGTCGGAGACAACCGCCTGTTCAGCCTCGTCACCCTGTCCGAAAGTGAGTGTTGAGCCGGTCGGAATACCCATTTCGGTGAAGTTCAGATTGGGCCGTTTTTGCCGCCGCAGGTTCTCGCGCGAGGCCTTGTCTTCGCCCGTCAGGTCGTCGTCGATCTCGCGGTTCACCTGGTCGGTAATCTCCTTCTTATCGAAGATTTTCAAGATTGCGATGGCCTGGGAAGGGCTAATTTTGAAGAATTCGCGACCGGAATGCACCCTGTTCGGAGCGAAGGCCGTATGCAGGGCCTTTTCGATTTCGGAACACTTCGAGGCTTGCACGTAGCAGGCAAAAGCGCACTCGAACGGCACCGGAACGCCTGTACTGAATAGCTCGCGCATCCGCTCGTCGATGCTGTTGCGCGTGGTCATGCCGATCTTCACGATGCCCGGCATCGCCTGATTGGTCAGCACGTAGACAATGCCCAGATTATTGTTATCGCTCTTCATGACAGCAAATGTACGAATTTTTCAATTCCGCACATTCACTACCTTGAACTTTGTTTTCTCAGCAACAAATACGCCGTCAATGCCTCTGCGACACCGAATAGGAAATAGGCGGTGGACATCGGGTTGAACGTGAAAATGTAGAACTGCACGCCGATCCAGGCCATCAATAATACTCCGCACACGATTCCCATGGCCGGGGCATGGCGGTTGAGGCGGGCGAGCATCCACCACCCCACCAGATTCGGGATGCCGTTGATGCACAGCAGTGCCACCCCGGGCCAGATGAAGTTCTGAAAAAACACCTCCGCAAACGGCAATTTCTGAAACAGCGGCAGCATCGGATCCATGCCGAACATCCGTCCGCTGGGGTCGATGAACATCATCGCGGCACCACCCACGGCACCGATGCCGATGAACAGCTCCCAAAAGATGAGCCAGCGGCGGAGGATTTTTTGAGTTTTTTCCATAGATTTTACTTCTTTGAAGCTCGATATTTTGCCAGCAGTTGCACGCAGATGACGGGCGTGCCAAGGCCATATCCTGCCACGGCAATCAACCACAGCAGCTCGCTCCCAACCATCGACCCCGCCAACCCCAATAGGCATAGGCATCCGCTTACCGTTGCGGTGAGCCTCAGTTTTGAAGCCGGCAACGAGGCCGCCGAAAAGAGAAACGCGAGCCCTATAAACAGGCCCCAGGCGAGTGTGTCGAGGGGCGGAAGCCCCGGTGCCGGCACAGAATTCCCGGTCACGGCGGGCCAATGCACGACGGTGGTGATCCCCATCATACAGGTCGCCGAAGCGATGGCGGCAATCTTCCAAGTCGGCTTTTCAGCGAGTTCGAGCAACGAAAGCAGCACCAACCATACCGCGACGGCCGAGAGCACGATCATCGCCTCCCAGCATCGGTACACCCACGCCCATTGCGTGATCGAGTAGCCCATCACCACCCCGAAATAGGCCATGGCGACAACGATTCCCGCCCAGGCGATGAGGGTTTTTGACAATCTTTCCATAGTGAGAACAAAGATACAAATTATTCCTTTATAGTGACTTCGCGGACGACGTTCAGGTCGGTGGAGAGGAGCGATTGGAGCTCGTTGCAGCGGGCGCGTAGGGCGATGTAGCGTAGAAAACGTTTCAGCATGGATGTTGAATGACGTTTTTTTTCACAAGGAAAAATCGTGCTAAAATCAGGATTTACCTCCTTCAAATCCAGATGATGATCGAAATTTCTTTACCCGCCTCCACCTTCTCTTTTTTGCGGATTTCGGCTTTGATGGGAAGCAGGTAGGTGTTGCTTTTCGTATCGAACCAGATGGCGGTGCGCCACTTGCTTTCGCCCACTTTTGCCGTCACTTTCATGCGCCCCCACCCCTCTTCGAGACACTTCAAGTTATCCCGGATTTCGCGTGCCATCGCCTCCGGCATCGCCACAAATAGCCACTCGTACAGCCACGGTGTGGCGGTGAATTCGTATTTGATTCCGTTTTCCATATCGGGGATAAATTTACAATAATTTTCGTTACCTTCACACCATGACTCGCGACACGATAACGCCACAAGATCTATGGGCACGACAGCGGATCGAGCCCTGTGACGTTGATTATGAACGGTGGGAGGAGCGTCGCACGGAACTCGTCCGGGTGGCGGAGGCGTGCCGGATTTGCATCTTCGCAGTAGATGTATATCGGGGTGCGTACGACTATATCTCAGAGAATTTTACCGATCTGTTCGGCATCCGTCCCGAGTCGGTGGAGGAGCTGCTGCACCCCGATGACAGGTCGGCCGTCGCCGACCTGCAAATCCGGCACGCGAAGTTCATCTACAGCCTGCCACCCGAGGAGCGTAACGATTTCCGCACCATCTATCAGATGCGCATGCGCACCGCCAACGGACGATATATCAACGTCGTGAGCCGTCACCAGGTGATCGAGACCGACCGTAGCGGCAAAGCATGGATCGTGATGGGGATGGTGGAACTCGCGCCCGATCAAACGCCCACAGACAAGGTGAAATGCTCGGTACTGAACATCCGAACGGGACAGTTCTTCAACCCCCATGCCGAGTCTCGGGAGTGGACGTTGACGGAACGCGAATTGGAGGTACTGTCGCTCATCGGACAGGGACGTCTGAGCAAGGAGATCGCCGAGCGTCTGGGTGTAAGCAAGCACACGGTCGATAACCACCGCAAAAACATCCTCGTGAAACTGGGTGCGGACAACGCGATCGAGGCGATCAACACGGCACGCGCCGCAGGATTGATCGAATAGCTACAAATGGCTATTCCCGGGGCATGGCGGGCGGTGTAACTTTGTCCCCCTAACCCCTTATCTTACCCTTATGACGACGGAAGAACAATACCTCGATCATGTTTTGACGCGCATCCGTGCGGCCATCGGCAACGCCGACACGACGGTGAAGGAGCGCGTGCAGACCCTCGACGAACAGAAACGATACCTGTGGGAGAGCAAGGATATAGACCCGCACGAGATCCGTTCCGTTCGCGAGAACATCCTCAACATCCACGCCATCGGCGAGAGTGCCATCGCACGCCGCGAGCGCCTCGGCCGCATGCTCGACACCCCCTACTTCGGACGTATCGACTTCAACGGCGAACCGATCTACATCGGCGTGCACACGTTCCACGACTTCGACACACGGACAAACCTCATCTACGACTGGCGCGCGCCCATCGCGAGTATGTATTACGATTATGAGTTGGGTCCTGCGTCGTACACCTCCCCGACAGGTGAAGTCGAGGGCGACATCACGCTCAAACGCCAGTATCGCATCCGGGGCGGACGGATGGAGTATATGCTGGAGAGCTCGGTGACGGTACACGACGACATCCTGCAACGCGAACTGAGTGCGAATGCGGATGACAAGATGCGCAACATCGTCGCCACGATACAACGCGAACAGAACCGCATCATTCGCGATGCCGACGCACCGACACTCATCATTCAGGGTGTCGCCGGATCGGGGAAAACCTCCATCGCACTGCACCGCGTGGCATACCTGCTCTACGCGCACAAGGATACCCTCACGTCGAAGGATATCCTGATCATTTCGCCCAACAAGGTGTTTGCCGACTACATCTCGAACGTGCTGCCGGAACTGGGCGAGGAGAGTGTCCCCGAGACGGGTATGGCGGAGGTGCTGTCGGGCATCGCGGGCGGCAAACAGAAGTACCAGACCTTCTTCGAGCAGGTGGCCGAACTGTCGGAGAAACCGGCAGCGGGATTCACGGAACGTATCGCCTACAAATCGACACTCGAATTCGCGGCGCGTCTCGATGAGTTCATCCTCCATGCCGAGAATACGCTGTTCCGACCCGCGGACGTGAAGATCCGACACATCACCATCCCACACGAGTATATCGGCAACCTGTTCCGACGCTTCCACCGGCTGGCGATACGCGCACGTTTCGAGCCGATGGCCGACATGTTGGCCGACGAACTGGACATCAAGTACCACATCACCCCCACCACTGCTGAACGCAATCAACTCAAACGCGAGCTCCGCGCCATGTTTGCCGAAGGGGCGGGCGATCTGGCACTCTACAAACAGTTTTTCACGTGGATGGGACGTCCCGACATGTTCAAGATGCGCCGTGCCCACACGCTCGAATATGCCGACCTGGCACCACTGGCCTACCTGCGCATCGCGCTGGATGGCATACGTCCCAATGGGCAGGTGCGTCACCTGTTGATCGACGAGATGCAGGACTATTCGCCGGTACAATATCGGGTGATCCAACGCCTGTTTCCGTGCCGCAAGACGCTCCTTGGCGATGCCGGGCAGTCGGTCAACCCCTATGGATCGTCGACTGCTGAGATGATCGGACGGGTCTTTTCGGGTAGTAGGGTGATGAAACTGTGCAAGAGCTACCGTTCGACCTTCGAGATCACCGACTTCGCACAGTGTATCCGCCGCAACGATGAGTTGGAACCTGTCGCACGTCACGGTGAGAAACCACAGGTTTTGGGATTCAAGAATGCGGACGAGGAGGTGGCGGGTATCGTACGGCTGCTCACGGAATTCCGCGAATCGGAATACAAATCGCTCGGTATCGTCTGCAAAACCGAATCACAGGCTGCCGCGCTGCACGAAAAACTGCACTCCCGACTCCCCGACGGGGAGATCGTCCTGCTCACCGACACCAGTTCATCGTTCGCGCACGGGGTGGTCGTCACATCGGCACACATGGCCAAGGGGTTGGAGTTCGACGAGGTGATCGTTCCACATGTCGATGCGGTGAACTACCGCACGGAGATGGATCGGGGCATGCTGTACGTCGCCGCGACACGGGCCATGCACCGACTCACGTTGACCCACGCGGGACGCGTATCGACACTTATAGGGCGATAGGACCGGGCTATGTCGAAAAAAAGAGTACTTTTGTGTGACCGATGCGGAGGCTGTCAGTCATACTCTTTGTGTTGTTATGCGTGTCCCGTCAGGGGTACGCACAATCGTCGTTGGACACAACAGACGAGCAGAAAACGGTCGATATCGAGGAGGTGACCGTCACCGCGCCGCGTATCGACAGGGAGGTCGTTCCGGCACAAGTCCTGGCGGGGGTGGAGTTGCAACGATTGAGTGTCGTATCGGTAGCCGATGCGATCCGTTACTTCTCGGGGGTGCAGATCAAGGATTACGGCGGTATCGGGGGATTGAAAACGGTCAATATACGATCCCTCGGCACGCAACAGGTGGGTGTGTTTTACGACGGAGTGCAGCTGGGCAACGCGCAGAACGGGCAGATCGACCTGGCACGCTTCTCGATGGACAACATGGAGGCGATCTCGATCTACAACGGTCAGAAGAGCCATATTTTTCAATCGGCGCGTGATTTCGCCTCCGCGGGGGCGGTGTATATGCAGTCTCGGCGTCCGGAGTTTTCCGGCAAAAAACGCGACAATTTGCGTCTTGCATTGAAGGGCGGATCGTTCGGCACAGTGAACCCGTCGGTGCTGTGGGAACACCGTTTCAACGACAAACTCGACGCCCAGGTCGGCGCGGAGTATATGTACACGACCGGCAAATATAGATTCCGTTATCGCAAGCAAGACGGTTATGATACCACAGCCATACGTCGCAATGGGGACGTGAGGGCACTGAGGGTAGAGGGCGGCCTGTTCGGACGCCTGCGGAAGGGCGATTGGCGCGCGAAACTCTACTATTATGACTCGGAGCGCGGTTATCCGGGTGCCGTGGTACGTGAGGAGCCCGGGAAGTTCAAGCACGAGGATCGACAGTGGGATCGGAATTTCTTTGCGCAGGGGTCATTGCGGCAATATTTCGGGTGCTACAACCTGATGGTCAACGCCAAGTATGCGTACGACTGGCTGCACTATCGCTCCGACCCGCGTCTGGACGTCACGACGATGTATGTCGACAACCGTTACACACAGCAGGAGGCGTACGTATCGGTGGCGAATGAATTCACGATCTTCCCGTGGTGGCGCGCGAGCCTATCCGGCGATTTCCAGTTCAACACGCTCGATGCCGATCTGGTGGATTTCGTCTACCCGTCTCGTTACAGCATCCTCACTGCGGCGGCGACGGCCTTCGAGTTTCGTCGATTCAGGGCGCAGGCAAGCCTGCTACATACGTACATACACGACGAAACTCGAAGAGTCGTCGCCGCCGCTGACCGGAACAAGTGGACTCCCACGATCATCGCGACCTACAAACCGTTCACCCGTGTGGATCTGAGTTTGCGGGCGTTCTACAAACGGATTTTCCGCCTGCCGACCCTGAACGACCTCTACTACACGTTCATCGGCAACGTGGATCTCGCCCCCGAGTCGTCGACACAGTACAACGTGGGAGCTGTTTACAGCAAGAATTTTCGCGGATGGTTTCGACGGTTGGAGGTGCAGGTGGATGGCTATTTCAACCAGGTGGACGACAAGATCATCGCCATGCCCACATCGAACCAGTTCCGTTGGACGATGCTTAATCTGGGGTATGTGGAGGTGCGTGGCGTAGACACGTCGGTACAGACAGGCTTCCGGTTCGGCAGCGTGGATCTGCACGCACGGCTGAATTACACCTGCCAGAAGGCGCAGGACTTCACCGATCCCTCGGATCCATGGTACGGCGGCCAGATTCCCTATATTCCGTGGCACAGCGGTTCGGCGATCGTCGGGGCTTCGTGGCACGGGTGGGACGCGAATTACAGCTTTATCTACACGGGCGAACGTTACGAGTCACGTGCCAATACGCCCGAAAACCACGCGCAACCGTGGTACACGCATGACATGTCGCTTTCAAAAACGATTCCCCTGAAAAAATCAGAGTTGAGGATTTCAGCCGAAGTGAACAACATCTTCAACCAGCAGTACGAGGTGGTACGGTGCTACCCCATGCCCGGCACGAACTTCCGGATCAAGATCGGTTGGGCACTATAGCTACAACTTCCGGATCATCTCGAACTGACGTCCGGCATGGCGAATGCCACGCGCTTCGAGGAACGCAGCCAGTGCCTCGTCACGCCCCACCTCCGTGTTGATACACTTCACGCCCTCCGCACGGTCCCGCCGCAACGCCTCGCCCAACAAGGTCGTGCCGATACCCCGACGCCTGTGCGATGGCGACACAGCGATCTGTGTGATATCGCCCGACGCAGGTTCAAACACGATGTAACCGACGAGTCGATCGCCGTCGAATGCTCCAAGCAAAACGAAATCATCCAGCGCGCGTTGGATCGCCTCGAAACTGTTCTGCCACGAAGGCTCGAAGTCGAAAAAGTTGCAGGATTTTTGCTCAAAGAGCTGCAGATTTGGCTTCGTCGAAGGGATGAGTCGGGGGGATGTACAAGAGGTACTTCCCCTCGATGAAGAGCAAGTCGAAGTCGAAGATGTAGCTCTTTCAGCGAAAATCCCTCTATAATAGTTGAACTCACGAACTACCTCAAACCCCAACTTGCGATAGACAGATATGGCGGCCGTATTGTGTTGCAGCACCTCCAACAGATACTGTTGCACCCCCGCGGCACGCAGGTGCGGCAGCGACTCCTCGAAGATCCGTGTCGCCAGCCCCGTGCCACGGTAAGCGGGCAACGTGCCGGTACCGGTGTCATAGGCTGTCCGCACACCGCCGAACATACCGACACCATTGAGCGTAAAGGCTGTTATATCACCCGATTCGTTGAGTGTAGCGAACGACAACGCGGGGTCGAAACCACGCCGACGCAGCATCGTCCGAAGTTCCGCCGCCGTGATCTGCACCTCATATTCCGCAAATGCCGCGGCGAAAGCCGCGGCAAGCGTGTCGAAAGGCGTATCGCCCAGGGATCGGATCACGGTTAGTTGTCGATCTCCATCAGACGGAATTGGGTGTCGAATTGGAGCTCCAGACGGTTGCTCAACTCAACCTCCCAATCGTAACGATCGCGATTGATCTTGCGGATCGTCACACCGGGATAGTTCGCGCGCACGTGATCCAGAATGGCATTCGGAACGATCGCCTCAGGCACGACGCCGGTACGGCACTCGACATCTTTCCACTCACCCTTGCCGTTGAACTCCACCGAACTGCCATCGACAAAAACGACATCGTACGTAGTCTCCATCAGATCGCGATCCTTGGTCACGAGCGACACTTTCGCATCGGCAAAATGCGTCGTAAGGAATGTTTGCGCCGTAGCGGGGAGTTGCGATCTGTCGATCGGACGGTTATCCGCACATGCCACGAGCGTGAACAACGTTACAAAAGAGAGTGCTAAAAGTAACTTTTTCATAGTCATAGATTTTAATTATACGTTTCCGGCAAGGTAAGGAATTTATCTCAAAAATACAATATGAGCTGGTATATCACCCGTCGTGACGGACCATCTGCGTATCCCGTCGGGCGTGTAGCAGTGGAGGCGTCCGGGAGTGATGTGATCCACGGCATCGGTGACGAGAATTTCACCCGTATCGGGATTCACAGCCATACCGAACGGCTCCTCGAAGTCGGATTGCGTACCGTCGGTAATAAAATCCAGCGACGGGGCATAGGACGTGTCACCCACCGACACGACCGTATCCGTACGCGGGTCGATCGTGATGAGCTTACCCGCACGTGACGTCACTTCGATATGCCCCGTGGCGTTCAGATGCATCTTGTGGAGGTTTTCGACACCCGTGTCGATCTTCCCGACCTCGGTGAAAGTTTCGAGATCAACCACCGAGACGGTCGTATCGTAGTTCGGGAATCGGTAGCCGCCCGAGTTCGCCACATAGAGCCTGTTCTCAACTATCTGCATCTGTTCGGGCTGGTACCCCACGGGGCACTCGTCGACGATCTGCATCGTCGCGGTGTCTACTTTGTAGACACACCCCAACCTTGCGTTGGGGTCGAGTGCCACGGGGCCTGCATAGGAGCTCACGTACGCAAACCCGTCACGAAACGCAATGTAGCGCGGGTTGGGGATGGAGACGACCCCGATGTGACGTGCATGGAGATCCATCACCTCGACGAAGTGCGAGCAGTTGATCACGGCATAGAGACGGTCGCCATGGATCTGAATGTCGTTACCCACGTCCCCCAACTCGTGTGGCACGTCGGGATTACGCTCCGCAAAGATATTGCGGTGGTACATGCCCGTCGTGTAGTCGAAATAGTCGAGAGACGCCTTGTTGGATCCCATATTGCCTTCGTTCAACAGATAGAATCCTCGAACGGATCCGCTTTCCGCGGGAGTCGTAACCTGAATCCCGGTCGATGGCAGGGTCAGCTCATCGGTACGACAAGCGGCCAAAAACAGTGCTATACTTAGCGCTATAATTATAGACTTCGCACGCCGCATATCTCGGTAGATATTTCGCCGACCCATCCGGCGGTGGAGTGGATACCGGTCTGTATCTTCACAAAATCGACACGTGACACCCCCGTCGCCGCGACATCCAATATCCATTCGTTTTTCACATAGTCACTGCCGAAATTATCCGCATACCCCCACGCGAAGGGCGTCAGCAGCCAGACACCACCCTGTTCCGTGACGTTGGGCGGCAGGAGGCTCCCCGTGAGGGTGTAACTGTCCTCCGCGATCCAGGCGGGGTAATAGTCCTGCGTGTGAAACTCGTTTCGCTCGACCACCCCACTCCCGCCGCGGTTGTCCTCCCAACGGATGGGATTCTCGTCGTCGCCCCTGTGGTACGTCACGGCATAATCCGTTTCGGAAGTCTCGCTGCCGGGCACCTCGATCCATGTGTCGTCCGGTTCACCGTTGCCGTTCGCGTCCTCCATCACGTACATGATCCCGGGCTCGGACGAGTTCTCGAACGCATTGCCGCGGATGGCGATATCTGCACCGTCACGATCGACGACACTTTCGTCGAACCCGATGACGATATATCCGCCCCATCCGCCTAACGACACGATCGAACCGGATTTCAGCCGTTCCGTCACCTCTTCGAGGGTAGGAGTTCCTTTTACGAACTGCCCGGGCGCAGGTCGGTACTCACGTACCGTGAAGCCTGCCGAGGCAGGCTTTTGGATGGCGACAGAGTCTCCATCCACCTGCGCCACGTTGCACGCCGGCAGGAGGAGCAGCGGAAGAACCACTCCCCAAAGATATCGTGATTTCATCACAATATCAATGTCAGGCCATTCATGCAAAAATACGTCGACGTATTGATCCCGAACTCACCCATGTCGGTGGACGCGACGGTAAACTCCACACGACGTGCCTCCGCAATCGGCGTCAGATCGAACCACACCCACTCCGAAACAGGCTTGTCACTGTCCGAAGCGTAGTTGGCCAGGTCGATGGACACCGTTCCGATCGGGCTGTTCGACGCATCGTAACCTGTGGCTGTGAGCGTGTACTTGTCACCCGCCGCGAACGGACGTGCCCCGAACGCGTTACCCTCCGTCATATCCGTATAGGCCGTCGCGCTGTTCGTCACCAACACGCCTTCGAGCGTATATTCGGGATTCGCCAAAGTGAACGATGCCGCCTGAAAATCGGACGTGTAGACATACAGATAGTTTGCCGTCGAACCGCCATTCGCCGCACAGACACTCCTGTCGTTCGTCACCGTGAATCCTCCGAACGAGTACCCGAATCCCCAATCGGAATAGGAGTGATCGAAGGATACGATCCCCTCGTCATCGGTGAAGGTGGTGTCGTAGGTGACGTTCTGTTCCGGCACGACCTCCACGGCACGGTACTCCGTCTGTCCATCGCCCAATAGTGTGTCGAACGACACATCTTTTGCGATCGACTCGTACTTACTTCCCATCCCCTCACAGGTGGTTTGGGTGCAACTAACCTCACACACGGCCGCAACGGCCAACACAGCAAAAAACAATGATTTTTTCATCACATCTATCCCCATTTTCCCGTGGGGGCGGTCTATGTAAGTAAATAAGAGCGTATCGGGATGAGTTTTCTGACTCGTTTCCTCACGGGAAACACACAGTAGCGGGCACTGTTGCCGAATCGCACGGCATTACCTCTCCTGATACGGGTGCAAATGTAGAAAAATTTTTATATATTGGTACAATAATTGAGTGAAAAACCGTCATGCGCAAACTATTACTTTTACTTATACTTTTTTCAACACTATCAGCAAAACTTATGGAAGCAAGCACTCCATCGTACCCCCAACACGTCACCGAATCTCCTGGCGAGAACGCGATTTTTTTGGTCTATACGCTGTCTGAGACCCCTGCCGCACACACTGCGGTGAAGGATCTGTGTGCCGATTGGTCGGGCCTGGTGCGAAGTATCCGCAACCGCTATCCCGAGCTGTCGCCCAATGCCGTCATCGGATTCGGCGCAGAGGCATGGCCACGTCTCTTCCCGGAACAACCCACGCCGCGCGAGTTGAAGGTATTCAACCCCATCGTGGGATCACGATATACCGCTCCCTCGACACCGGGAGATCTGTTTTTCCACATACGTGCCGGCCGCATGAGCGCGTGCTATGAACTCGCGGCGATCGTCGAGGAGCGGTTGCGCGGCACGGTGACACCGGTGGATGAGGTGCATGGATTCCGCTATTTCGACGGGCGTGCCATACTCGGGTTTGTGGACGGCACGGAGAATCCCGACGTGGATGACAATCGCTACCGCCATGCCGTGATCCCCGCATCGGCGGAACCACACTTTGCGGGCGGCAGCTACGCATTCGTGCAGAAGTATATCCACGACATGGCTGCCTGGAATGCCCTTTCGACCGAGGAGCAGGAGCTGGTTATCGGCCGTCGCAAGTTCAACGACCGTGAATTGACCGATGACGTGAAACCCCTCACGGCACACAATGCCGTCACGAATATTCAGGATGAAGAGGGTGAGGATTTAAAGATCGTGCGTGCCAACATGCCCTTCGCGAACACCTCCAAGGGTGAATACGGCACCTACTTCATCGGTTACGCCTCCACATTCACCACCACGCGACGAATGCTAGAAAACATGTTCCTCGGGGATGCGCGTGCCGATGGGCAGACGGACCGACTGCTCGATTTCTCCACCGCCGTCACCGGTACCCTCTTCTTCGTCCCCTCCTACGACCTGCTCTCCGAATTGGGTGAGTAATCCTCCCCGCGCCGGGGTACCGTGCTTATGACAATGGCCGACAGCGCGAACAAACTCTCCACGCATCTTACTGGACTTCTTCGACCAACAACTCTACTACGCTTGCGCTGAGACTTTGGTGTACGACAGACAGCACGCATCCTGACAACATCACTGCCTCCGTCACCTACGCCTTCCCCCTCCGCTGTATGAAGATCTAATGTAGGGCGGAACAAGGAGGGGCGCGAAGCGCCCCGGGGTTTGCCGCCGAAGGCGGCGCTTTTTCTTTCAACCTTTTGATGGCAAAAGG